>SMEP01000082.1_pt1 | contig 22340 bp, 19 predicted proteins | sample 2456231 | NCBI WGS metagenome assembly SMEP01 (sample SAMN10132595, study PRJNA489261) | soil metagenome | isolation source: day1 control-silty clay loam soil ammended with raw manure from dairy cow... | place: USA | collected 2015-05-15
TGAAAAATTCAAGATTGCACAAATTATGACAATATTCTAATAATAGTACCAAAAACACTTTAAAATACTAAAAAATGGGTATATAGTTAAGATGATTTTTAATACATATGGTCACAATTACAACGAGAATGGAGTAGTAAAACAATGAAAAAATTATACATGCAAATGGCTGTCGTTTTTATCATATTAATTAGTGCGGTAACGACTGGGCACGCGCAAGTTTTTAATGATATACCGGAGGACTCGCAGCTAGAGCAAGAGATTACGGTATTAAGTGATTTCGGTGGCATTATAATGACACCAAACGAAGCATTCCGAGTAAATGAATCCTTAACGCGTTATGAAATGGCTGAATTTCTAGTGCGTACATTGCAGTTAGATCCAGAATTAAGTGAAATCCCTACATATGCCGATGTAGCACAAGATGACGAAAGAATGCCAATAATTGCAGCGATTACAGAAGCTCGTATTATGTCGGGCTTTGAAGGAAACTTTAATCCGGATGCAAAGGTAACACGTGCGCAGGCAGTAAAAATTTTAGCACAAATCTATAATTTAGCAGGTCAAGCAGATGTGGGCTATGCAGATGTTTTGACAGGTCATACTGCATACGCGGCTGTTCAAGCATTTGTGGCAAACCAAATTATCATCCCAGCGAAAAACGAAAAATTTAATCCAAATGCATTTATTACACGTGGCGATTTTGTTGCTTATTTAGCACGTACTATTGAGCCAACGTTACGTCCAACGGAGCCAGAACAACCACAAGAACCAGAGGAACCAGTATATGCGAGCTGTGTTGAGGAAACAGGGAAAAAGCGTTATGTTGTAGATGCCGTGGTGACAAACATGTGGAACAAGTATAATCAAGCACGTGAAATTGATTATCCATCAACGAAAAATCCAGTAGATATGCAAAAGTGGGTATCTTCTTTATCGCTTATGCAAAAAAAATGGCTTGTTGGGAAAACTGATACACAGGCATTATATGGCGATGAGGTAACACTTTTAGAAACAAAGGGTAAATGGCAACGCGTTGCGGCAAAGGATCAGTATGTGCCGTATTTAAAGGCCGGTTATCCGGGATGGGTGCCAGCAGCACATATTGCATCAACAACGAAAAATTATGATGATTGTGCCATTGCAGTCGTAACTGCAAAGAAAACAACATTAGTAAATGAAGTCAATAAAGCGAAGTTTTTAGAAATTAGTTATGCAACAATTTTACCGGTAGTTAAGACAGATGATAAGTACTATCACGTAGAAACGCCAAGTAACGGTATTAAACTAATGAAGAAAAGCGATGCAAAATCATACCAAAACTATAGTGATATACCAAAACCAACAGCTTCAACAATTATAAAAGAGGCAAAACGTTATTTAGACTTACCTTCCGTACGCACGGCATTATGATCCCACGTGATTCGTTCTACCAAGCAAAGGGTGGTAAAGCTGTAGCGAAAAAAGACTTACAGCCGGGCGACCTTGTATTTTTCGCTTATAATGGCGGTAAAGGGAAGGTATACCACGTAGGACTTTATCTTGGTGGTGGAAAAATGCTCCACGCACCACACTATGCGTCAAAAGTAAAAATCGAAGCCTTGAATCAAGGTACTTATAAAAAGAATTATTCTGGCGCACGCCGATACTTATAATAATCAATCCACAATCAACTGCTTCTTTGTTTGATTGTGGATTTTTTATTATCACTGGTGGATAATTGGGTATATATAATAGAATAAAGAAAATGAAGTGGGAGGCGTTAGGATGAATGGTTGGTTATTAGCATCTGTCATAATTGTCGCAATCGCGGTTGTTGTATTAATCGTCTGCATTGTTGCCGTGATTGTTCCTTTTAAAAACACAGCGACGGTTTTACTTGCACACGCAGATGGCATTCAAAAGCAAATGAATGGTATTCAGACACAGACAATTCAGCTTGCAGCAACAGCTGATAAAATGAAGCAAGACATCGACTATAAAAAAGAGTCGGTACAGGGCGTTGTACAGGCACTTAAAAATACAGGCACGGTGTTAAACGAAATAAAAGATTCCTCGCAGGCCCTAACGTCTAAAGTGATAAAAAAAGCAGTAGATGACCCAGCACGCCAAGCACAGGTGGAGCAATGGACAAATACAGCAATGGGCTATCTAAAGCGTAAAGCCTAACAAAAAAAGAAGAAATGACCGGTTAGTTGGTCATTTCTTCTCTTTTTTTACTAAAGAAGCTCTTCAATCGCTTTTTCGATATCAAGCATGGATGTATCGGGTTCAAAGCGTTTTAAGACTTTCCCTGTAGCATCCACTAAAAACTTCGTAAAGTTCCAGCGAATATTGCGACCGATTAAATAATCGGGGTAAATTTCCTGAATGCGGTTGTAGAGCATTTTTTGCTGCATTGTTTGTTTCTCCGGTGTAGGGCAGTCGACTTCATGCTTTAAGTAATTGAATAATGGATGCGTTTTTTCACCATTTACTTCAATTTTATCGAATACCGGATAAGCTACCCCGAATTGCAATTTACATTGCGTCTTCGTTGTTTCTCCGTCTTCTGGGTTTTGGTTGCCAAACTGATCACAAGGGAACGATAAAATTTCTAACCCTTGCTGCTGATACTTCTCATAAAGCTTTTGCATATCTTCGTATTGGTATGTAAATTGACATTGACTTGCTGTATTCGTAATTAGCATCACTTTGTTGCGGTATGTTTCCATTGATAAAATTTCACCGTTTGGCTTTTTAACTAAGTAATTATAAATGCTCATAAAACCCCTCCTACATGAATCTAATTTCTTAGTCATTATATAAATATAATTTAGATATTTCCATAAATTTGATTTGTAAACGATAAGAAGCCTACTGAAAGACTTTACATTACCCATGCCACTTCATTAGGAGAAGCAACATCGGCAATAATCCACGGTGTTGTTGTTCTGTCAATTCGATCACTCCTTCTCTTTTTTACACGTAGTACGTATACCCGTAAATCACATTTATGAAAAGTAAAACCAATGAAAACGCTTTTATTCTGTACTACAACAGAAGTTGCTCGCTCGTGATTTTTTTCTCTATTTTCGGCTTAGAACGATGAAAATTATGGTGTCACAAAGTGTTCAAAGTAAGCGTTTTAATTATGAACACATTGTGAAAAGCTTAACATTTTACTTTCTTTTTAAAAGAATCGGAGTAGAATAGGATTCAAGAAGTTGTTATATAACAAGTCGCAAACGTCATTGGGGAATGAACGATTTTATAATACAGTTTTATAAAAAAAGGAGAAATGAAACATGTGGGTAGTAACAGTATTTAACAACCAAAACGATATTCGTATGTTCGAATACGCAACGAAAAATGAAGCTGCAGCGAAATTAGCTAACTATAAAAACGCCGTTTTATCATACACAAACTAATTAAAAATAAGGGAGCGAAAAAATATGTGGGTAGTAACAGTATTCAATAATAAAAATGACATTCGTATGTTCGAATATACAACAAAAAGCGAGGCTGCTAAAGTAGTAGCACAGTATAAAAATGCGGTATTATCTTTTACAAACTAATTAATAAAATAAAAAGGGAGTGTCCAGAAAATAATTTCTGGGCACTCCCTTTTTGTGTCGGGAAAAACGTAAATTCTACATTAAAATTACTAAAAAGTAGTGTGAATAATGTATATTTCTCTACTAACATATATATGTATGATTTAATAGATTGAAATATTCTGAATATTATAGAAAACATTTGAAAATATTGGTATCATTACCTTGACGATTCCTTAGATTTTTCGTAATGATACGGAGGGAAAATGATGTCCATTAAATCGAAGGTATTAAGTTTCTTTGTTGTGTTCACGGTTGTATTAATTAGTGTTGTTGGAGCAATGCTACTTTTTGAACGTAGCCGCATTGATCAGCAAGCAACAGAAACAACAGAAACATTGGCTGTTCAAGCAACGGAAACAGCGGAAAAGGATTTAAAGCGTTTAACGGCTTTAATCGGAGAGCAAGTCACAACTGTGGAAGAAGAAATTGACAACTCAATGTTAAATGCGGCCCTAATTTTAAAGGAAATGGATCAACATAGTGAAGTAACGTTAGCGCAATTGGAACAGTTGAAGAAGACAACTGGCATGAACGATTACTATATCACTGATTCAAACGGTGTATTTACCTTAACCACAGAGGAAAGTGCAACAGGGCTTAGTCTATTTGATATTTGGGATGGCTATCGAATGTTATTGACCGGAGAAGCTGATTTTTTACCGTCTACACTAAAGATAAAAGTAGAAACAGGCGAAATTTTTAAATTTACAGCCATTCCACGTGCGGATGGCAAAGGGATTGTTCAATCTGCATTAGCAGCGGATGGAATTGAAGAAATGTTAACAGCGTTTTTCAGTCAGGATTTTGGCTTACAAAGCTTAAACTTATTTGATAGCACTTACTTAGCACTAACAGATAATACAGCTGAAAGTGGTTCATCAAAATTCACAAAAGGTGAGATTACGACAGATGAAAAAGTGATTGATATTTTCAAAGGGGCGGAGGCATCTGTTACATTTGCAGATAACCGAGCAGAAGTATATGCACCCGTGTATTATAACGGGGATGTACGCTATGCGCTGTATGCATCAATCGATACGACGCCGTACTTTGTAGCGACAAACTATACAACAGCAGCACTTGCTGAAGTGAATAATAAAATCAGTTCATCGATTATGAATATTATCATTGTAAGTGTTGTCATTACTATTGGATTGTTAATCATTTTATCGCTCATGATTAGCCGTCAATTAAAACCGTTGTCGGTATTTGCAAAACGTTTACGTAAATTAGGATCGAATACAGATTCAAATGCAGAGGTAGCGAACGTAAAGGAAGCGGAATTAAGAGCGATTCAAGAGGCGATTGATGACGTAAACCAGCATTACAAAGATATATTAACGTCAGTAGAGGGCAATACCCAAGCGGTGTCAAAAGCCCAAAGTGAATATTCTGCTGAAATGCGTACGACGACAGAAACATTAAAGCAAGTAACGCAGGCCGTACGTTCAACAGCGAGCAATTCACAAGAACAAGCGGAGCAAGTCGTTCAAGCTGAACAAAATTTAGATAAAAATACAGAAGTTCTTCATCAAGTATTAGTGCAAACAGATGAATTAGCGCAGTATTCTTCGGATACAAAATCGGCAACGATGCGTAGTATGGAAGGTATTGACGTATTATCAAAAACAATTGATACGATTTCAAAAGAGGTTGTCTATAATGGGGAACGCGTAAATGTGTTATTAACAAGCTCGTCACAAATTAGTACAATCATTCAGCTGATTGAAAGCATCGCGGATAATACAAATTTATTGGCACTCAACGCATCGATTGAAGCAGCACGTGCAGGTGAGCATGGTAAAGGCTTTGCGGTTGTTGCAGATGAAGTACGTAAATTAGCGGAGCAAAGTACAGGCGCTACGCGTAAAATTAGTGATATTTTATTAGATTTACAAGGTGAGATTCAGTTGGCGAAGGAAAGTAACGACCAACAAACAACAACGATAGAAGCAAGTAAGTCTGAAATGGATCAAGCTCGTCAGTCGATTAATTTGTTAATTGAAGGCACCGAGCTATCACGTAAAAAAATCGAACAGCTAGATGAACTCGTAGAACATTTACAAGCGGTAAGCAATGAAGAAAACCAAATTTTCTCGACACTTTACTCAAGTATTCAAAGTAATGCAGCAAATAGTGAAGAATTATTATCGATGGTTGAAGATGTATCGGTATCGGTACAAAGACTTAATGAATTGCTCGACAAATTAGTGAATCATACAAGTGAATTAGAGAAGTTATTTTAGTTTTTCTCAATTATTGATCTATATAGATAGTAAGCGAGAATGATATGCGCTGTTAAAAGAGGGGATTCGGATACGATCGAACCCGCTCTTTTTTTGTTTATGAAAAAAATTTTATTAAGTTTGAATAGTATTGTGTGAAAAATTATAGAATAATTAAATTTGCATAATTAATAAAACAGAATAAAATTGTTTTATATAGAAAATTATATAATTTTCGAGAATTGTAAGCGTTATAACGATAAATTGAATTTGAAAATATCAAAAAGTAACAAGTCTTATTTTTTAGTGACGAAAGGTTGACTAAAACTGGATAATGTAAGATAATTTAAATGGTAATAATAATTATTTTATAATAATTATAATGTTCATCATTTACATATATTCGAGGAGGAAATACACATGGCTTTAATCGGTAAAGAAATCGCACCATTCGCTGCAAAGGCGTTCCAACAAGGTGAATTCATCGACGTATCTTCAGAAAACTTCAAAGGACAATGGTCTGTAGTTTGCTTCTACCCAGCAGACTTCACATTCGTTTGCCCAACTGAATTAGGCGACTTACAAAGCGAATACGCAACATTAAAATCTTTAGGTGTTGAAGTATACTCAGTTTCTACTGACACGCACTTCACACACAAAGCATGGCACGACACTTCTGATGTAATCGGTACAATCGAATACATCATGATCGGTGACCCATCACACACAATCTCTAAAGCATTCGACGTATTAAACGAAGAAGACGGTTTAGCAGAACGTGGTACATTTATCATCGATCCAGACGGTATTGTACAAGCAGTAGAAATCAATGCTGGCGGTATCGGTCGTGACGCTTCAATTTTAGTTAATAAAATTAAAGCAGCTCAATACGTACGTAACAATCCAGGTGAAGTTTGCCCAGCGAAATGGCAAGAAGGCGGCGAAACGTTAACACCAAGCTTAGACTTAGTAGGTAAAATCTAAGACCAAGCAATAATTGTTTAAATAGAACTTTCATGGCGACAAAAACCAACCTTAATAGATTGGTTTTTGTCGCTATATTTTTAGTTGAAATGAGGAGGAATCTTATGTTAGACAATCAAATTAAAGCGCAATTACAGCAGTATTTAACGATGCTTGAAGGAGACTTACTCATTAAAGTAAGTGTCGCTGATGATAAAACGTCTCAGGATCTGTTAAACCTAGTAGAAGAACTAGAAAAAATGTCACCACGTATTTCAGTGCAGCACGCTTTATTAGAGCGTACACCAAGCTTTAGCATTAACAAAGTAGGTGCAGAGGAATCAGGAATCGTATTCGCTGGGTTACCACTTGGTCATGAATTTACCTCACTGGTATTAGCGTTATTACAAGTTTCAGGTCGTGCACCGAAAGTAGATGCAGCTGTTATCAAACGCATTCAAGCCATTAAACAGCCGATGAAATTCGAAACATACGTGAGCTTAACATGCCACAACTGTCCGGACGTTGTGCAAGCGTTAAACATTATGGCAGTGTTAAACCCGAATATTTCAAACACAATGATTGAAGGCGGCGCGTTCCAAGACGAAATTAAAGCGCGTGACATCATGGCCGTACCAACTGTGTTCTTAAACGGCGAAAACTTCGGTGGCGGTCGTATGGAATTAGAGGATATTTTAACAAAGCTTGGTGAAGTATCTGACGGTTCGGAGTTTGATCACGTTGAGCCATTTGACGTATTAGTTGTCGGTGGTGGTCCTGCAGGTGCAGCGGCTGCGATTTATTCAGCACGTAAAGGGATTCGTACGGGGATTGTAGCAGAGCGCTTCGGTGGTCAAGTGAACGATACATTATCAATCGAAAATATTATCGGCACAAAGGCAACAGAAGGTCCCGCGTTTGTATCAAGCTTAGAAGCACATGTATTAGATTACAATATTGATGTGATGAAATCGCAACGTGCAGCGAAAATCGAGAAAAAAGATTTCGTTGAAGTAACACTTGAAAATGGCGCGGTATTACAAGGGAAAACAGTCATTCTTTCAACAGGTGCACGCTACCGTCAATTAGGTGTACCGGGTGAAGAGCAGTTCAAAAACAAAGGTGTTGCGTATTGTCCACACTGTGACGGCCCAATTTTCAAAGGTAAAAATGTTGCAGTAATTGGCGGCGGTAACTCTGGTGTTGAAGCAGCAATTGATTTAGCGGGTATCGTCAATCACGTGACGCTTATTCAACGTAGCGCGGAGCTAAAGGCCGATCAAGTATTACAAGAGCGTGTACGTTCGTTAAAAAATGTAACAGTAATTACAAATGCGCTTACACAAGAAATTACAGGTACAGATAAAGTGAATGGCTTAACGTATGTGGACGCTGTTTCTGGTGAAGAGAAGCAAGTTGCGTTAGAAGGTGTATTCATCCAAATCGGATTACTACCAAATACAGAATTCCTGCAAGGTGCAGTGGCTATGAATGAACGCGGGGAAATCATCGTGAATAAGCACGGTGCGACAAATGTTCCGGGTGTATTTGCAGCAGGGGATTGCACAGATGCAGCATACAAACAAATCGTTATTTCAATTGGTTCAGGTGCAACAGCAGCACTTGGCGCATTCGATTATATGATTCGTAATGTAACAGAAAAACCATTAGTAGAAGCGTAAAAACGCTGAGTAAATAAAAAGGAATCTGAAGCAAAAACTTCGGATTCCTTTTTTATTACTCTGAAAAAATATCGCTAATCGTACGAGATAATTTTAACGATTGTATCCCAAACTGTTCATAGTATTTTTCAGAGCCCGCACCACCAATGTAAAACGTAATGTCTTGGTGAACTTGTGCCAACTTATCAAGCATGTGAATTGCTTGGGCATGCTCTGTAAAGGCAATATCTGTTGTGCCAGTTAATAAGACGAGCTTTGGTTTTTTTAATGCGATCGTTGATTGAATGGCAGTTGGTGCTGGTGAAGGACCTAACATCAATGTTTGATAGCCACGCAGCATGCACTGGATGAGCAAAATTTGCATAGGAATTTCATGCCGTTCTCCAGGTAGACAGCTTCCTAATGCAAGAGGGGCATCAGCTTGTACGAAGTAATGGCGACGAATATGCGCTAAAAAATCACGTACCGTTTGACTACTAATTGCCTCTTGATATTCACCCCATGCGTGATCGCACCATAATTGGCCAACTTCACGTAAAAAGGGGACAACGATTTGTTCGAGCAGTTTTTCGACGCCGAATTTATGGTGTGCATGCTCAAGTAAATGTAGTAATTGCTGTTCATCACCAATTGTGCCAGCACGAATCATTGCTTGGCGAATGGAAGCGGTATGGTCCTCCTCCTGATGTGCTTGTTCCTTTGTATAACGTTCGATTGCTTGACTTACCGTTAATCCGCTACTTGTCAGTTCAGACACAGCGGTTAACGTTTGTAACTCGGTATCTGTATAAACGCGGTAGCCATTTGCTAAACGTTTTGGCTGAATAATTTGATAGCGGTCTTCCCATTTACGGATAAGTTGTTTAGAAAGCCCTGTCAAATCCGCTATTTGTTGGATGGAGTAAGTTTTTTCAGTCAAAGCTACACCTCCTTTTAAATAATTATTAATTATTTCTATTGAATCCGAAAAGAAAACACTTGTCAAATGTTTTTGTTTTCGTGTACAATGTTTGTATAACCTTGAAAATGGGTATTCGCAATAGTTATAAACGATTTGAACATAAAAGAAGGGGTTGAACAAATGTCGAAACATCCTTTAGAAAAATGGGGAAGCATAATGGGTGGGAAAAACACACGCTGGGTCGTGGTGGCATTATGGCTAATTTTTGCAGTGGCGTTAGCATTCATTTTCCCGCAAATTAACAGTGTAGAAAACTACGCTGGAGAAGAACTTCCTGAAACGTATACATCTGTAAAGGCAGGCCAAATCATTGAGGAGCAATTCGCTTCAGATAGTGGCATACCGTTGCTCATTACATGGTATAAGGAATCAGGTTTAACAGAGCAAGATTTAACAAAGATCCAAGCATTATATAAAGACTTAGCAGAAAATCCATTACAAGGACAGGAAATGATCCCACCATTCCATGAAATCCCAGTCCAAGCGTTAATGGGTTCACTATCTGAAAACGGTGCAGCAATTGTCACACCGGTCTTTTTCTCTTCAAGTGAAACAACAGAAGTATTTAAAGAAAATTTAAGTTTATTAACAGAAAAAACAGAAGCACAATTCGGTGAAAATCCGTATGAAACAAATTTAGAAGAGGATGGCTTACATGCCCGCTTCTCAGGTCCAGTAGGAATTTCGGTAGATGCGACAGACCTTTTCCAAGCAGCTGACGTGAAGCTAATGATTGCTACTGTTGTAATTATTTTAGTTATTTTATTAGTCATTTACCGTTCGCCAATTTTAGCGATTATTCCATTAGTCGTTGTAGGGATTGCCTTTTTAGTTGTAAGTCCCTTACTTGGCGCGATGGCTGACAATGGCTGGATCGATAAGGATGCACAAGCGGTAGCAATTATGATTGTATTGCTATTTGGTGCAGGAACAGACTATTGTTTATTCTTAATTACACGTTTCCGCGACATTTTATTAACAGAGGAAAACAAATTTACTGCACTAGCAGTAGCGGTTCGTGAATCTACAGGCGCAATTGTCATGAGTGGTTTAACGGTTGTAATCGGTTTAGCTACGTTAGGCTTAGCGGATTATGGGGCGTTCCAACGCTTTGCAGTACCATTTAGCTTCGGGGTGCTGATTACAGGCTTTGCGGTTGTAACACTATTACCGGCTGTTCTTGGTATTTTAGGGCGCGCGGCATTCTGGCCATTCGTACCGCGTACAGTTGAAGGTGATACAGCTTATGCACAAAAGAAAAACAAACCAGTAAAACCACGTAAACAAAACCACCGTTACATGCGTATGGTAGGGGAGTTTGTTACATCAAAACCATGGCTAGTTATTATTGTGGCGGGTGCGATTTTAATTGGTTTAGCATTAAATGCAATGAACATTAAATATAATTATGATTTAATTTCTTCATTCCCAGAAGATATGCAATCGCGTGAAGGCTTCACAATTATTGAAGAAAACTTCACAGCAGGAGAATTAGCGCCTGTTCAATTACTTGTCGATACACAGGGCAATGAACTGAATATCCAACAGCAATTAGCAGCACTACCGTACGTTGGGGTAGTAAAAGACGTGCGTACAGGTGAAACAAATGAAGCGATTCAGCTTTACGAAATCGATTTAAATAAAGATCCGTATTCAAATGCTGCAATGGATGATGTTGAGCAAATGAAAACAGACGTTAAAACAATTTTAGCTGACAACAACTTAGCGAATGGCGAGTTCTGGATTGGCGGCGAAACAAGCTCACAACTAGATAAAAAGGTTGTACAGCTTGGTGACGAAAAGTTAATCCAACCAGTTATGATTATTATTATTTTCGTGGTATTACTAGTGTATTTACGTGCGATTATTACATCGATTCAATTAATGGTAACAGTTGTTATTTCATTCTTCTCAGCATTAGGCGCTGGTTGGTTAATTATCCATTACGGTCTAGGGCATGAGGCGATGTCAAGTGCGATTCCACTTTACAGTTTCGTATTTATTATTGCTTTAGGAAATGACTATAATATTTTCATGATCTCGGATATTTGGAAAAACCGTAAGCGCGGTGTGCCACATAAAGAGGCCATTAGTAATGGTATCGCATCAACAGGTGCCGTAATTACGTCAGCCGGCTTAATTTTAGCAGGTACGTTCCTAGTATTAGCATCATTACCGATTCAATTATTAGTTCAATTCGGTATCGTAACAGCAGTAGGGGTATTACTCGATACATTCGTTGTGCGTCCACTACTCGTACCCGCGCTGATAACGGTGTTTGGTAAGTGGTCATACTGGCCAAATAAGAAAATACAATAAAAATAAGCGTATGGCGTCTTCGTAATGAAGAGTCCATACGCTTTTTCAATGGTAAGGAAATTATAAAGTATCGCATTGTGGATAATTTTGCATAAAAAATTTTCTACGTCTAGGCTAAAGCGCCAGCCCCTCGGACGTTTCAAACCCTCCTGCAAAAGTGGTAGACCGTTTACTTTTGCGTCGGGCTCTCCAACGTCTGTCGGGGCTGAACGGGCGCTTTAGCGCTTTTGTTCATTATGAAGTAAGTGCGCCTGATTGTAGTCGGTACATTAACTCGTACTTCCCACCAAGGGCCACAAGCTCATCATGGTTACCTGCTTCCACAATTTCACCGCGGTCTAATACTAAAATTTTATCGGCATTTTTAATTGTTGAGAGACGGTGTGCGATGATGAACGTTGTACGACCCTTTTTTAATACGTCCATCGCATGCTGAATAATTTCCTCTGTTTCAGAGTCAATATTCGACGTCGCTTCATCTAAAATTAAAATGGCTGGGTCAAATGCAAGTGCTCGAGCAAATGAAATGAGCTGACGCTGACCAGATGAAAGGGTGCTGCCTTTTTCAATGACTGGCTCATCAATGCCTTTTTCAAATTTCGATAATACGCGCTCGCCACCAACTGCCTCGAGTGCTTTTTCTACCGTTTCACGCGTGATGCGGTCATCGTTTAAGCTAACGTTTGATGCGATCGTTCCGGTAAATAAATACGGGTCTTGTAGTACGATGCCCATATGCTCCCGGATTGCTTGGCGCGGCAACTTTGTAATATCTTGCCCATCAATAATAATGCTACCTTTTTGTGGGTCATAAAAGCGGAACAGCAAGTTCATAATCGAGCTTTTCCCTGAACCAGTATGACCAACAAGGGCAACCGTTTCGCCTTGCTTTGCTTCGAAGTGAATGTTTTTTAGCACGTATTCATCGTTTTTATAGGCGAAGGATACGTGATTGAATACAACATTCCCTTTATAGCGAGGGATGCGCTCTAAGCTTACATCTTCACCTTGTTGATCTAGTAAATCAAACACACGAGAACCCGCAACAAGTGAACGCTCTAGCTGAGAGAATTGGTTGACCAAGTTTGTGATTGGATTGAATAAGCGTGTGATGTAATCAACAAACGCATACAATGTCCCCGCTGAAACGGCTTCAGGTAGCGTCATCGACTGTGTACCGAAATACCAGACGAATACGGCAAACATAAGTAAACGTAAAATATTTACTAAGTTATGGCTTGTCGCAGAATCTAGGAATAATAATTTACGATTATATTCGTAATGCTCATCGTTCATTTCATCAAATTCAATTTTCATTTGTTCTTCACGACGGAACGCTTGAATGATCGTCATCCCGTTAATGGATTCATTAATCATCGCGTTAATGTCGGCGATTTTTGTACGAATGACATGGTTGTACTGTGATGCATATTTGCGATACAGCACCATCCATGTATAGACGATTGGAATTAAAATAAGCGCAAAAAGAGCCATTTTCCAATTTAAAATAAATAACGCTATATATACCCCTGCAATGGTAATGAAGCTGTTGGCAAATTGAGATAGAACGGTAACGTAAAGGTTACGAATGGCCTCGGTATCGTTTGTGACACGGGCTACAACTTTTCCGGCTGGTAAGTTGTCGAAGTATTCAATTGGTAGCTTTTGAATATGTCCGAATACGTCTTTACGTAGCTGCTGAATGACATGGTTCGCACCGCGCTGTAAGAAAATATTCATCGCATAGCGGAATACAGCCGTTAGGATCGACAGCAGGAAGAAAATTGACAGTAAAATCGCGATTGGCTTTACTTCAATACTGCCTGGTGTCATGTAATGGTCGATAATATACTTCGCGATAAATGGCCCTGCGATATCAGTCGTAACACCAAGTGTTAATAGGAATAATCCAATTAAAATTGGTTTTTTAAATTTTATTGCGTATAAATACAGTCGTTTTGATGTACTCATTATTCCACCTCCTCAAGCTGCTGGCGGTCGTATTGTTCCTTGTACCAGCCACCTAATTGAAGAAGCTCTTCATGTGTACCGCGCTCTACAATCAAGCCATCATCCAGCACGATAATTTCATTTGCATGTTGAATACCTGATAAGCGGTGTGTCGAAATAATCGTCGTTTTTCCAGCACGCTCTGTTTGAATGTTTTCGATAATTTTTGATTCCGTTTTCGCGTCTACCGCTGATAAAGAATCGTCTAAAATTAATACTTCTGGGTCTTTAATTAACGCACGTGCAATTGATACACGTTGCTTTTGTCCACCAGATAGTGAAACCCCTTTTTCACCAACAAGTGTTTCTACACCAAGTGGTAAGTTTGCTAAGTCTTTTTCGAAATCTGCTAAACGAATGGCCTCATCGATTTCAGCCTTCGTTGCATCTTCTTTCCCGAATAGGATATTTTCACGAATTGTACGTGAGAACAGTACGTGATCTTGTGGTACATAGCCAATCCAGTCGAGAATTTGCTCTTTGTTCATCTGTGCTAAATCGGTATCATTAATGACAATGCGTCCATCACCAAGTGGGTATTCGCGTAGTAGCTGACGGATGAATGTTGTTTTACCCGCACCGGTTTTCCCGACAATCCCAAGCGTTTGCCCTTTTTGTAAATTTAGTGAGATTTGCTGTAAGTTTTTCGATTGAGATAATGGATATTGGAAGGTGAATTCCGAGAATCCAATTGAATTCGGTATCGTATAAGCAGTTGCTTTGGCTGGGTTTTTCACGTCAGCCTCGTATTCAAGTGTTTCCTGTACACGGTCTAGTGAAGCACTACCTTGCTGCATGACATTAATCAATTCCCCAATGGCAAACATTGGCCAAACTGCTAAACCTAAATAAACGTTAAATGATACAAGCTGACCTACTGTTAATTCGCCGTTTGACACAAGTACTGCACCGTAACCAAGCGCAATGACATAACAAATTCCTGTCCCGATTTTTGTAATCGGCATGAACATTCCGTTAATGTAAGCAACACGCATGTTTTTTTCGAAAATATTTTCGCTCATGTCGCTAAAGCGCTCTTCGTCCTTTGCCTCTTGCACGTAAGCTCGAATGACACGTGTACCCGCAACGGATTCTAATACGTTATCGTTCATTTCACCGAAGGCACCTTGCGCGGTCATGTAGCGCTCGTGTACGATTTTCCCTAAATATTGAATGATGATTGCCATCACCGGGATTGGTAACATTGCAAAGAATGTTAGTTTCCAAGAAATAAAGAAGCCCATCGCTAAAATAATGAGCGCCATAAATACCGTTGAGTCAATTAACGTCATAATCCCGAAGCCAGCAGTTAATGTCACGGCATTTAAGTCGTTTGTTGCCTTGGCCATTAAGTCACCAGTACGGTTTTTTTCATAAAACGTTGGCGTCATATTTAAAAATTGGTGCATCAACTTTTTTCGTAAAATACGATCTAAAGCAATTGAGCCACCGAATAGCTGGTATTGCCAAACGAAATTCAATACATAACTTGCAATGGCGGCAAGGACAATAAAACCGACATATTTGAACAGCTCTGTGCTATTCATATTACCGTTCGTCATTAAATCGATGGCCTCACCTAAAATCCAAGGTGGTAATACTTCAATGAAGCTGGCAACGATTAGTAATGTAATGGCCAGCGTATATTGTTTGCGGTACTCTTTTAAGAACCATTTTAGTTTTACAAATACATTAAACATTTACTTTGTACCTTCTTTCTCTGTGGTTTCGCTAGGGTAGCTACCCATCATCATAGATATCCTGTCTTAATAGTTTTCGCTGCATGAAAGTCGTCATACAAAGCCCTCCTCAAGTTTTTTACACTAAATTGGCATCGTTTTTTAGAGTTAAGAAAGTATAAAATTTCACCGTTATAACAGTGTCTAGGCATTCGCGCCAGCCCCTCGAGCTTTTCGGTCCCGCCGTCGAAAGTGGTGAAACGTTTACTTTCTAGTCGGGCCCTCCAAAGCTTGTCGGGGCTTAGAGGGCGCGAATGCGCTTTTCTTAAATTCAACAAAAAAGACACCTATCCGATTTTTCGAAAAGGTGTCAAAACGAAAAAGGGCACAGGTACGTCCATACCTGGCCCTTTTATTTACGTACGCATGCACAGTTAAAACAAAGGTTAAAGGTAGGCTCATATGATGTTGTATTGTGTGTGTGTGATTGTACAATCGGGATCATCATGATCATAGCCTCCTTTTCTTATTTTAAACTATTTAGTGTTCCTTAATATTAGTGTAGTGGATATTTATTGTCAATATTTTTAGAAAACATTTTATTTTCTATTATTGGATTTGCTAGCAGTAGGGTTGTGACAAAAAACTAACAGTCTTCCAAGATTAGTTTACCTAATTCGCTAAATATGGTACATTTTTGATGAATAAAAGGAGATGAATGTTATGGGAAAGTTAGTTGTTATTACAGGTTTAGATGGCAGTGGAACAAGCACAGTTGGCGATCAGTTACATTTTGAAGATCCAGGCTCTTCATTATTAAAATCACCACCCTATCCGTTTTCATCAAATCGTCATGATATCGATGAAAAGTTATTCCATCAATCACCGACAGCACATTATTTATACTATTTAGCGTCAAACGTGCAATTAACAAATGTTATTAATGAAAAAATGGCTGAGCATGACGAAAACATTTACTGCATTCGTCATTTCATCGATACAGTCGTGTCCCACCGCGCAAAGGGTGTAGATGCGAAATATGAATATGAAACAGAACTTTATTCGATTCGCAAACCAGACTACATCTTCTATTTAGATGTAGAGGAAACAGAGCGCCAAATGCGTTTAGATGCACGCGGTCGAGGTTTTTTAGATGACCAATTAAATGACGAAGCATTACGTCAACGTTTTATGGAAGAGTTTAAAGCACTAGAAAGTGAATTTATTCGCATTCAAACGACAGACCGTGAATTAGAAGACATCATTCAAGAAATTCAAAGTTATATTAAATAATTAGTTACCCCCTTTTGCTCATTCAGTAGGAAGGGGGTTTTAATTTGAAAATTACGATTATATTAGCTATCGTAATGTGTAAATCATCAGAGGGAGTTGAACGCATGAAAAAGCTATTATTTGTACTAGTAATGACCGCTCTGTTGGCTGCTTGCGGGACCGACGAAAAAACACCTAATACAACGCAAGGAAGTTCACAACAACCAGAAACGATTTTACTTTATAAAGCAGATGGTAATGCAGAATATACCATGCCTTACGAAATTGAATTTACGGGCAATGACACGAATTTAGTGCCGTTTATTTTTAAAAATGTCAATGAGCATGAGGTTGTGCTACTAGACTATACATTTGAGCAAGAGAATCAGAGCCTCATTTTGAATTTAGGTGATGATGTGTACACGATTCAAGGATCAGCAGGGGCAGCGATGTTCGTAGAAACACTAGCAAAATCATATTTTGAAAATTTCCCAGAGTTAAAGGAAATTACGTTTATTCATAAAGGCTCATATGAATCCATTTTAGATCATATGAATATCGGGGAGCCGTACAAACGACAAAACTTTGATATGTAGAATGGGGGACACTACTAATGAAGCAACTGTGGACAAATGGCATGATTTATACGATGGAACAAGAAGATGAAGTCGTACAAGCTGTACTTGTTGAAGATGAGAAAATACTTGCTACAGGAACACTCGAAGATTTACAGCCATTAGCAGATGAAATACTCGATTTACAAGGTGCGGTGATGTACCCAGGCTTTGTTGATAGTCATTTGCATATGATTGGTCACGGTGAAAAATTAAAGCGTCTTGATTTATCGGCTGCAACGAGTGGCCAGGAGCTTTTACAGCGCATTCAGGAGGCAGCACATAAGTTAGAAGACGGACAGTGGCTAATCGGTGACGGCTGGAATGAAAATCAATTTTTAGACGGGATCATCCCAACGAAAGAACAGTTAGATCTCATCACGACAAACCCTGTGTATTTAAATCGCATTTGTCACCACGTTGCCCTCGTTAATTCCTCGGCCTTGGAACGAGCTGGTGTAACAGAAGCGACTGAAGATGTTGTGGGCGGTAAATTTGGCCGTGATGTAAACGGGCAATTAAACGGACTCTTATATGAACAAGCAATGAATGTGATATCAGATAAATTTCAACAGCAAGGCGAAGCATATGTCGACAGTTTAGTAGAGTCATTAGAACTGGCAATTACAGATATGCACCGTCACGGATTAACAGGCGGGCATACGGAGGAAATGGGCTATTTTGGTGCGTATACAAATCCGTTAACGGCATATCACCGCACAGTGGGACAACACAGGTATTTCCGTGTTAATTTACTGCGCCATCATTCGGTATTTGAGCAAATGATGCAAGACAATGCAATGTTTGATGCTCCATTTATTGAGCCAGGGGCAATGAAGTTTTATGCAGACGGTTCATTTGGCGGTTCGACGGCGGCACTGCTTGAACCGTATGCCAATGACCCGGCCAATAAGGGCATGCTCATTCATACCAATGAACAGGTAGAAGCGCTTGTAAAGCTAGCTCGCACCTATAATGAAGCGGTGGCGATTCATTTAATTGGTGATGCGGGGGTAGAGCAAGTTCTTTCGTATTTAGAAAAATATCCAACACCACCAGGCAAACGCGACCGTTTGATTCATTGCTGCTATGTATCAGAGCAGCAATTAGCGCGTATGAAAAAGCTGCCGGTCATTTTAGATTTACAGCCGGCATTTGTATCCTCTGATTTCCCGTGGGTACTCGATAAGTTAGGGCATGAGCGTAAGGGACATATGTATGCGTGGAAAACGTTTTTAAGTGAAGGTTTAATTTGCGCGGCTGGTACCGATGCCCCGATTGAAGCAATCAGCCCGTTCGCAACAATTTATGCCGCGGTCGAACGTAAAAAGCCTAGTGATCCACAGGAAGGCTACATTCCAGCACAAAAGCTGACGCGCTTTGAAGCTGTAACGATGTACACATTCGGAAGTGCGCAGGCCATTTGTAAGGAGCATGAGCGCGGGTTGATTAAAGCCGGGTACGATGCAGACTTTACAATTTTGGATCGTGATTTATTGACGTGTGCAAGTGAAGAAATTGTGCAAACGACGGCGATAAAAACGGTTGTAGCAGGAAAAATCGTATATGAAAAGCAATTCGCAAAAGAATCACATGTGTAATGTGATTCTTTTTGTTGTATAAGAAATATATAGCAGTCATAAATACTTCTCAGTAATAAATAAACCTAGTAAACAAATATAAATTATATGAGAATATTATTGCATTTTAATTCCATTGTAGTTAATATATAGAAAACTGAAAATTCAGTTTCAAATTGTATGAGGAGGAACGGATATGAAATTCAATCGAATTTGGCTTTTATTAACATTTTCTCTGATTTTAGTTTTAGCTGCATGTGGTAATGATGATGAAAATACAGACAATACAACTGATTCTGGTACGGAAACAGAGACGGGAACAGATAAAAATACCAACACAGAGACCGAGAACACACAAGGTGGCGAGCTAGTCATCGAAGTATTATCAGAGGCAGTTGAGCTAGACCCACACGGTTCAAACGACGTACCATCTTCAAACGTACAACGTAATATATTCGAAACGTTAGTTGTGCGTAATTTCGAAACAGGTGATATTGAGCCATTACTTGCAGAGTCTTGGGAATATATTGATGACTTAACATTACAGTTAAAGTTACGTCAGGGTGTAAAATTCCATGACGGCACAGACTTTAATGCGGAAGCAGTAAAAATTAACTTAGATCGTTTACGCGATTCAGAAATTGCATCTCCACGTCTAACAAACTTCGAGCCGATTACAGATGTGATTGTGGTAGATGAGCACACTGTACAAATTAAAACAGAAAAACCATATGGACCATTATTGTTTGCTTTAACACATCCGGGCGGTAATATGATGAGTCCAGCTGTGATCGAAGAAGACTACAAACGTATGGAATCGGGTGGTGACGCTCGTGCTTATGGTAACGAAAATCCAATTGGTACAGGTTTCTTAAAGTTAGAAAAATGGTCACCAGGTCAGGAAATCCGTTTAGTGAAAAATACTGAATACTGGGGTGAGCAAGTTGCTTACGATGTAGCAGTATTTAAAACAGTACCAGAAAGTGCAACACGTGCAGCCGATTTAGAAGCTGGCTATGCGCATATTATTGATCCAGTTCAACCAACAGAAGTACCACTTGTAGAAGGCTTTGCTACTGTATTAAAGCAACCGTCTGTATCGATTTCGTATTTAGGCTTTAATACAGAAAAAGCACCATTTGATAACGCAAAAGTACGTCAAGCCATTGCAAAAGTAGTAGACCGTGCAGCGATTTTAAGTGGTGTCTATGATGGCTTTGGTGTAGAAGCATTTGGTCCATTATCGCCAATGGTTTGGGGCTACACAGAAGACGTTGCAAAGCAAACTACAAATGTAGATGAAGCGAAAAAGCTATTAGAAGAAGCAGGCTTTAAAGATGGCTTCAAAACAACAATTTGGACAAATGATAACCCACAACGTCAACAAATTGCAGTTATTATGCAAGAAGCGTTAAAGCAAGTAAATATTGAAGTAACGATTGAAGTAATGGAGTGGGGCGCGTATTTAGAAAGAACATCTAAAGGTGATCATGACATGTTCATGCTTGGCTGGGCTCCTTCAACAGGGGATGCAGACGGCGCACTTTATCCGTTATTCCATTCATCTGATATCGGGAACAACAACCGTACACGCTACAGCAATGCGGAGCTAGATAAGCTATTAGAAGCAGGCCGTGTGGAAACAGATGAAACGGTACGTGCAGATATTTACAAACAAGCACAAGACATCGTGAATGCCGAAGCACCAGCTGCATTTATCCATCACCAAGCGTATTTAACAGGTTATGCGAAAAATGTAACAGGCTTCTCCGTAGATGCAACAGGTATTTACCAAATTCAAAAAGTTCAAATTAAACAGTAACAAATTACTATTAATTTTATCAAAAAGGAACGTGCCAAGAGAAATTTTGGCACGTTCCCTTTTGTGCTTACTTAAACACTTCATTATACTAATTGTATGTAGAAAGGGCGTGAATTCATGCAGCCAATCCAAAATATTTTACCGCCAATTGTTGATGAACAAACACGTGTGTTGATTATTGGCTCCATGCCGGGGAAGCAGTCACTCGAGAAGCAGCAATACTACGGCAATCCGCGCAATCACTTTTGGCCAATAATAGGCGAGCTTTTTCAAATCCCCATACCCGAAAAATATGAAGAGCGCATCGCATTATTGCGCTCGAAAAAAATGGGACTCTGGGATTCCATCGCAAGCTGTGAGCGCAAAGGCAGTTTAGACGCCACGATAAAAAATGAAGTGCCGAATGATTTTAAAACGCTCTTCGAAACGTATCCACAAATCCAGCTTGTGTTATTTAATGGTGGCAAAAGCTTCGACGTATTTAAAAAGCATGTGGGGTTGGAGGTACTTGAACAGCGCGCTTATGAAAAAATGCCGTCCACAAGCCCCATCCCGGGGAAAAATATCAAATCATTTGAGGAAAAGGTAGCAATGTGGCGATTGCTGCTCGATTATTTGGAGGATAGGGTAGTATAATTTTTTTGGAAAAACCATTATGGTAAAAAATAGCGTAATGGACAAGAGTTTTGTATGATAAAGGTATTTCGATAAAGGGGGCTATTTTTTATGTATCGCGTAGCAGAAGATTTCGTTCAAGATTGGACGATGGCATCAAAAGGTGCATTAAAGGTATTACAAGCAATTCCAGATGACAAAATGGACGTATCAATCGTAGAAGGTCACAATTCATTAGGTTGGTTAAGCTGGCATTTAGTCAGTGTAGCAGGCGCGTTTGGTCAGTTTGCAGGCTTACAAATCCCGGCACCAGGTCCAGATATGAAGCAGCCAGAAACAATGGCGGAAATTGCGGAAAAGTATGAAATGGTGATGGCAGCCTATAAAAAAGAAGCAGCCACATTAACAGAGGAAGAATTAGTAGAAGAAGTACCGGCATTTGGTGGCACGATGAAGCGCGGTGCCTTACTGCGTATGGTTATTACACACCAGACACATCACATCGGGCAAATGACGGTCTTATTGCGTCAATCAGGCTTAAAGGTACCACCAGTAATGGGACCAACAAAGGAAATGCAATAATCGAGGAAGCTCCGGAATTTTTCGGAGTTTTTTCATACATAAATTGAGGAGAAAGCAAATATGTTCGGAACAATCGTTAACACGGTGCTCATCATTGCAGGAACACTCATTGGTACGGTGTTGAAAAAAGGGATTAAAGAGGAATATCAAACAGCGCTGTTTAACGCGATGGGCTTTGCTGCAGTAGCGTTAGGTGTGAATGCCGTCGTGCAAAACATGCCAAACAGTACATACCCAGTGTTATTTATTATTAGCTTAGCTATTGGGAGCTTTATCGGTACGGTGCTTGATTTAGACGGGAAATTTAACACGCTTGTCGGTCGCTTTGGTAACTCAAATTTAAGCAAAGGACTTTCAACGGCAATTTTATTGTTTTGTATTGGCACGTTATCGATTTTAGGGCCGATTGAAAGTGCA
>SMEP01000279.1_pt1 | contig 21726 bp, 21 predicted proteins | sample 2456231 | NCBI WGS metagenome assembly SMEP01 (sample SAMN10132595, study PRJNA489261) | soil metagenome | isolation source: day1 control-silty clay loam soil ammended with raw manure from dairy cow... | place: USA | collected 2015-05-15
CCCCACAATGGCGACGAAATGCCCCGCCTGAACCTCCAGGTTCACATCACGAATCACGGGCGCAGGCGAGCCGGGATACTGAAAACCAAATCCCTGGAATTGAATCAAGGCTGCCACTGGAGTACCCATTTATTGAAAGTCAGAAAAAGCATGTCGCACAAGGTATAGACCACCGAGATGATCAACATATAAACCACTACCGCGTCGTACGCACCCACGCCAGCAGCGGCATTCATTTCCTGCCCCATGCCCGGGACACCCAATAACTCGGCTGCAATCAAGGTCATCCAGGCTTGCCCGATACCGGCACGTACACCGCTGAGCAAGCCGGGGCTGATCGCTGGCAGAACCACAGTCCATGCACGAGAAAAGTAGGAATTATGCCCAAACGCGGAGGCCAGCTCGTAATAACGGGGGTCTACTGAACGCACTGCGCTATACGTCGCAAAGTAGTTCAGCCAGAACACACCAATAGCAATTACAAAGGCCGCGCCAGTATGACTGACCTTGAACCAGGCAATCGCAAACACCACCCACGCCAAGGGTGGGATAGGACGCAGCAAACGCACCAGATAGGCTTGCAACAAGTCAAAACGACGAATCGTTGCGGCTGCCAGGCCGAACACGATCCCCAGAATCGTCCCAACACCCAGTCCCCAGAAATAATGCACCAGACTGGACTGAGCCGCAGGCCACAGTCGACCAGCCTCGATTTCCTGCAATAAGGCCGAAGGCAGGCTCAAGGGATCGGGCAGCGTGCCACGGGGTGCCCAACCATAGGCATAAGCCAGACGCCACACCAAAATAAACAGCGCCAAGCCGGCCAAACCGTAAACAATCCGCTCTAGGCCACGACGCCATAAGGCATCAAGCAACGCCCCTGCAGGAGCAGGGGCAGAAACCGGCAGACTTGCTTGTTTCGCGACACTCATTACGGCGCTGCCTTTTCATAAAAGCGGATATCAAACAGGCTTTGAACATCAGCCAGCTTGGTCGCCAAGGTTCCCAAAGAAACCTGGAAGTCCTGCAACTGTTCCGTGCCCTCAATAATCTTGCGGGGGTCGGGTTGGAACTGATCGTGCGAACGCTCGATAGCAGCCAACACAATATCTTTGGGTAGACGACCACCGCCTACATACTTCTGTACATAAGGCGTTGCCTTGGCAGGCTCATCACGCAACATAGCCGTTGCACGCAAGTGGGCGTTGACCAAATGCTGAACCAACTCAGGCTTGGATTCGATTAAGGATTCGCGCACCAGCAGCACCGAACCGGGCTCATTAGGGAAAAGTTCGCCACCATGGGCCACAATTTTGGCATCAGGCTGGCGCTTCAAGATCTGACTGACCGTAGGCTCAAGAATGGCCGCAGCATCCACTGCCTGGTTGCTCAAAGCCTGCTGAATCTGGGCTTCGCCCTGATAGATTACCTCGACAACCGTCGGGTCCACTTTCAGCATATTGCGCAGCCAGTACTGCAAGGCGGCTTCAGGCACAGCTCCTTTAGGGTAGCTGGCCACCTTGGGCTTGTGCCCTTTCTCCTGAGTGAACTTAGCAACGGCAGCTGCAAAATCCGGCTTGTCTGCATCCAGATAGCTGGCCAAATCACCAATCGCCACCACGCTGACCTGTTCGACAATATTAGAGGCCACAACCTTGACATCGGCTTCCTTGGCCTTAGCAACCAGGGCGGGTCCAATACCGACATAAGCCACATCCAGCTGACCGGCGATCAAAGCCTGTGTCAGCGCAGGGCCACTTTGAAACTGGACCAGCTTGGGCTCGGGCTGCCCCTCAGGCAATAAGTCGCCAGATCCTAAGCGGGTAGATAGCCGATCTCCAGCGCTTGCTCAGCAGCCTGTGCGGAGAAGGAAACAGAGAGAGCGAAAAGGCTGGGCGCTAAATAACGGGAAAGCATAAAAATCTCTAGAAACAGGCTAAAACTGAAGATTAAACCTGTTCGAGAGACGCATCTTTATTTACTTATAACTAAAAATAATAAAAAATCAATTCTTTACGCAAATATTCTTGGCGGCTACGAATAACTAGAGCCAAGATAACGCCAGGCTCACCTCAAGGGGGCAATAAGCGATGACCTTCGCGCACAAATAACTGACCTAAAGAAGTTGAGCCATAGACATTTAAATGATTATTGTCAAAGTAAGCCATACGCCCCGCGTAACGTCCTTGAGCGGAAAGCTGACTCGCAGCTGGCCCCAAATCAATCCAATGCACATTAGGAAGGCGATCGACGATCTGTTTGATTCGGGCGTTAGCTGATTCGGCCTTTCGTCCCGATACTCTCTCAACACTCAGCCCTAAACGATCAAAGAGCTCCAGGCGAATAGGAGAGACAGACAACTCGGGCACATCCGACAAGACATACACCGGTGTCGTTTCTGCCATGCTGCGCAATGTGCGTTCTAACTTTGGTAAATAATCCGGATCAGCACGCTCTGGCTCTTTCCCTAATTGATAGGACCAGAAGGACGTAAACACGACTGCCTCATACTGACGGTAATCTGTCTTGACATAAGCTTTCAGGTTCTTGCAGGGTTCACGCGAGGACTCTGGTAAGACACTCTCGTTAAAATCAAAAACTGGAGAACAGGAGCTACCCGTCACCACATAGGCCTGCCAGCCTTCCTGGCGCCCAACCTCATCAATAAAAGAATTCAACGCAGCAGCATGGGAGTCCCCCGTCACCAATACGCGGGGAGGTAATCCTGGAGCGCCACGAAGACAGCGTTTGTCAAAACTGCCGTGACATACATCAGTCCCATAGCTCAACAAAGAAGGATCAAAACTCAAAGTAGGCTTGACTGCCTTAAGCCCTGCGCCTAGTCCTGCCAAACCTAACGCCGGCGCTAAAAACAACCATAAAAAAGCAGCCGTGAAACTAAGATTCAGTCGTTTGCAACGTAGCTCCACAAATCGGTACGACAAATACGCCACGAAAAACATGAAGGGCACAGCGACAAGCAGCCAGCTGGCGGGTAAGACATAGGATCCGTAGACATAGCGCAAATAGGCCAAAACAGGCCAATGCCACAAATACAAAGAGTAGGAGATCAACCCCACTCCCACCAAGCAGCGCATCTGGAAAATCCGCATTACGAGACCGCCTGCAGCTTGTTGAGAGCGGCCCCCGTATATGAACAAACCCGCTCCCAAACAAGGCAAGAGGGCATTGAGCCCGGGAAACAGCGAATGTTTGTCCAACATGAACAAGCCACAAGCAATCAGCACCACCCCAGTCCACTGAAATAAGTGGCACCCTCGCCGAGGCTGGTAGACAGGCAAGAAGGCAAATAAAGCCCCCACCAGTAACTCACTAAAACGCAAACGCAGCAAAAAATAGACTGAATCCCCTGCCTCAGAGAGACTCAGATAAAAATGACTATACAAAAATCCTAAAAAAACAGTACATGCCACGAATCCAGCAAGCCAAGCTTCTTGGTTCTTCTTATATTTAGATAAAAAATGAAAAACAAGAACCAACAAAAGAGGCCAAATAAAATAAAACTGCTCTTCTATAGATAGCGACCAAATATGCAATAGCGGCTTTTCATCAGATGAAATATCAAAATAACCACCATCTTTTGAAAAAAAACGATTAGCAAAAAAAGCAGAAGAGTAAACGAGAGAATAGAAAAACTGATTAAAATCTTCCGGCAAAAGAATAAAATAACCGATCAACAACGAACAGAGCAATACAATATAGAGAGGAGGAAGAATTCTACGTATTCTTCTTTTGTAAAAATCAAAAAAACAAAACCTGCCCTCTTGAACTTCATTTTTTATAATCTGACTTATCAAGAATCCCGAGATCACAAAAAAAACGTCCACTCCAATAAATCCACCAGGTAACCACTCAGAGTTGAGGTGGAAAATCAGGACGGAAAGGACTGCCAAAGCGCGTAACCCATCTATGTCACTTCTATATTTCATATGTCTTATTTTTGTGGCCAAGGCCGCAGAAGCCTTATATAAAGCACTGACCAAACACATGCGGCTGGTGTGCGTCCCATGGCCTTAGCTAGAGCCTTTACTCGCACCAACGTAGCCCTCCCACCCTGTCCAGGATATGCTCCGACTCACATGCACACTGTCACTTCAATACAACAACCACCGAGGCAAAAACAGCAAGAACCGGCATTTACAACTGGCAACAAACACTATCAGTGCTGTTTATCTTTACTTGCTAACTTTGTCTGGTAACTTACCGCGAAACACTCAGACCTCACACATTAGTCGCTATTATTACTCAATCAATCGTGCATAGAGCGGTCAACTCAGCACTCCCATCTTGTACTGTCACATTGATGGCAAGCAATTTGTAACATAGCCAAGCTTTTGTTTGAAATTTCATAGAAAAACACAGGAATTAAGTCTCATTAACATTCATAACGCTAAAAATCGTAATTTACATCATCTGAAATAAACGTTTTAAACACAATAAGCTTAAAATTAAAGGCTAGCGGCCTTGGACCAGCTAAACATTGACTAATACCCGGAGTGCGTGTGAATACCTCTAGATCAAACCGTGAAGACAATAACCAGAATATCAGTTTGACCGATTTGGTAGAGTTGCTGTGGAGAGCAAAAAAAACAATCATTGGGATTACTTTGGTCTGTTCTTGTCTCGCTGTCGTCTACGCATTCTCTGCATCACCAATTTATCAAGCTTCAACGAAAGTTCTACCTCCCAAAAACAGTGATCTGGCAGAGTACTCTGAAGCTTTGGGCATGATTGACATCGGGATAGCAGGTAAAGAAACCCAAAGAACATTGACTTCTGACCGTGTGTACGACATTTTGCACACTCAGCTTAAATCCGACTCCATCAAGGCCCAGTTTCTCCGGGATCATTACCTCCCCCATTTCCAGCCAAAAGATCAAGAAGCAGCTGAGAAGATAGTAAAAAAACTTGATAAATCACTGAAAATCGGTGATCCGACCGAAGAAGACAAAGTCATAACTCTGTCGATTCAAGACAAGGACTCAAAAACAGCAGCACAGTGGGCCAACACGTATATGGATCTGGCCATAGCCTCAACCCATGAAGAACTCTTAAAAAACCTCAAAAGCGAAGTTACCGCTAAGAAAGAAAGTACGACCGAACAAATCGCAGCCTTGCGCAAACTGGAACGTGACATAAAAACCTTGAAAATCAGTCGACTTCAAGATTCCTTGGCTATTGCCAGTGCAATGGGACTGGAAAACCCTCTCCCAGGTACCACGGTCATTTCCCTAGGCAGTGCCCCTGTACACGACAACATTGCTCCAGAAGCGAGCTACATGCGTGGAACAAAATCGCTACAAGCCGAAATTGAAGTGTTAAACGATAGCAAAGATCGCGATGCTTATATTGCAGGGTTACCCAAACTGTTGACCCAACAAGCATTGCTACAAGCGATTAATGTGAACCCGGCCTTCTCTGTTGCCCGCATCGATATGGTGGCCAACGCGCCTTACGAGCCCATCAAACCAGTCAAGCCCTTGATTATTATTATGGGGATTATTTTCGGTCTATTCTTGGGGACGCTCACAGTGTTGGTTATGAGTGTCATCAGAAGTAAATAGAAGCTTGCTCATGGACTGCAGCTATACATTTCTTTTTCTCACCCCTATACGACCGTAGATATGAGCGCTTTACCTAGCCGCCGCTTCCGCAAAAAACATGAGCAAATTTTGCTCTCACCTCTATTCCTGCTCCTTTTGGGATGGCTGATCTCTGTTGCTCTGCCTACTGCACTGCATTGGGGGTGGAACGGTTTATTAACGCCCGACCTGGGCCAGAAGACAGCGCTGATCGTCGCCTCGGTGGCATTTGTTATTTCACATTTTTTAGTACGTAAGATAAATACCTCCTACCCAGGAGGCCAATCCAGCATGTTCATTGCTCCCCAGGTCATCACTATTTATGCCTTGGTCGCATTGATCTCCTTGCTCTTAATGTTGAATCTTTCCCGTTTCATCTTGTTGAGCAGTGGGGCCTGTGCGTTGTTCTGGTTTTACCTGGAGCACTTCTGCACCCAAAAATATCGACGCTTGAAGCTGGCGGTCATCAAGGGCGGGATGAGCGATCACCTGTTCGAGCTTGAGCATGTAGATTCTCGCTCTCTGGAGACCTTGGACCTCGAAGACGTCCGCTACGATGCGGTAGTCGCGGACTTCCACGCCTTAAGCAAGGATGACGAGCGCTTCCTGACACAGTGCGCCTTGAAACGGATTCCTGTTTATGACGCAAGCTTCGTTTACGAATCCCTGTCCGGACGGGTACGCATCAACCGTATGTCCGAAAACAATTTGGGCGCATTGCTACCTACCAACGTCTATGAGACGACCAAATTAGTCATGGATTTGACTATTGTTCTGCTATCGCTGCCGATCGTCTTGCCAATAGGCCTACTGACCGCTTTATTAATTAAGCTGGAAAGCCCCGGGCCCGCAATTTACACCCAACAGCGTATCGGCTTGGGGAATAAAGAATTTACTATCTATAAGTTCCGCAGCATGCGTTTTGATCGAGAACAATCGCAGCAGTTTGCTGGCGAAGATGATCCTCGCATCACACGCATTGGTAGGGTTATTCGAAAACTGCGTATTGACGAGCTCCCACAGTTTCTGAACATTGTTAAAGGTGAAATGAGCCTAATTGGCCCCCGCCCCGAACAACCCGATTTTGCGCGACAATTCGATCAACTGATTCCGTTTTATAACTATCGGCACGTAGTCAAGCCTGGCATAACGGGATGGGCGCAGGTCCGCCAAGGATATACAGATGATGCGGATGCCACCCGCATCAAAATTGAACATGATTTCTATTACATCAAAAACTGTTCTACCTATTTGGATCTTCACATAGTCTTTCTAACTATTAAAACCATGTTGACAGGCTTTGGGGCTCGCTGACGATAAAACCTCGATCCATAGCCCCTTTTTCAGATAATACTGGAGCGTTGCGGTCAACAACGCACCAACACCATCAACTCCAAACTTATCTCATCTTCTCTGAATCTTAAGTGAGCAGATAAAGATGACCGCAAACCATAAAAATGGCCATACATAAGCCTTGGACACCATACCGGAAACAAAAGAGTAAATAAAAATCAATACCGGGAAATGGTAGAAAGAATTAAATCGGAAAAAACTCAGATTCCGAATAATATACAGACAAACAAAAAACAAAATAGCAGACAGCACCAAAAAATACAGAACCCCGTAAGCAGCCCAGTAAGAGAGAAAGTTATGGATATACCCCCCGGTATCACCATCCCTCAAGACCTCATAACCATAGTTACCGAATAGAAAATGGTTAGATATGTCTTCGATGCCCTCTTTGAAAAACTCTAACCTGCCAACAAAAGAGGGGTCCGACCAAGGGTCTGTCAGCAATACCAAAAACCTACTGTCAGCCGCGCCGTTCAAAAGAGCTACTACAAATAATGTAACCGCACCAAGACCGGAAATAAATAAAAAATAAATATTTCTTTTTAAAAATATCTCAAAAATAAATATAGAGATAATAAAAAAATACAAGCTCGACCTGGAGTATGTAAAATAAATTCCTAATAAGGAAATTACAAAATACAAAGATTTATAAAATCCAGCAGAGTATACATACACTAAAAGACCAATTACAGCAAAAGCATCAGACATTGCCAAGTACACCAATGGTGCACCTTCCTGCTGATATAGCTCCCAAGTACCATAAAACTCTCGCCCTCTCAGAACTCCATCTATTACAACTATAATTAACGGAACTAATGAGAGAAATACCAAGCCGCGCCTATCCTCAGACAAACGCTGATGAATACAATCAAAGGACAAGCAAATCGGAAGTAAGCATGAAATCTGAATAACTGTCGCAGCCAACAATTTTAGAGCCAGAACAGGGCTAAAATCATAAACTGCGAACAAGCTAAAAAATGCTATACAACTACCATAAAAAAACAACAACAATGACAACCAAAAAAAGAGGCCTCTTTCTTGTTTTTTAATGGTATTAAAAAAAGTAATAAAATAAAAAATAGAGAAAATAAACGGTATTGAAATAAAAGGGAACCAGGGGAGAAAATTGTGGTTATATTTCAAATACGAATAAGCAGGATACACACCCACAAAAAGTAAAAATATTATTAATGCCAATTTCCCATGGCTCTTTTCGTTGGCATTCATCAATCATCTACCCGATAGATATTTCTCCAGCACCACACGGACCTTATAAGTCAATTCGGAGCTGAACGAAATATTAGCCAATCGGTCCTTCAATGACACTCCCCCCAGAAACAATAAAGACCATATCCTCCCTTCTTTACGAAGACCCTCAGCCTTTATTTTTCCATCTAAATAATTTAAATTCTCTAAGTCTAAGACATTTTTGTATTTTTCTAAAAATAATTTATACGCCTTATTTCTAGATCCTATTATTTTACTTTTTTTATCAAAAGCAACTCCAAACCCCATAGAATTATTTTCATGAATTCTATAATTCAGAATAATATCGTTAGTCCAGTTTATTTTTTTTGCAAACGCCCGAATGTGCAGAGATGTCCAAATATCCTCATTAGGAAGCAACTCCGGTATTGGGAAAATCTTATTTGCAAATTCACGAGTAAAACCAGCCGCTCCGCCACTCAAATTGGGAGCATTTTTTTTGGGGTAAACAATACCATCATATTTCTTATTATTACTGAAGCTTTTGATTTTTCCAGTTGCTACATCAACACCATCACCAAACAAAAGGCAACGATTCTCAATAGAGTTATTCGGCAAAACATCATCACCGGCAAATAGAAAAATATACTCCCCAGAACAGACACTCCATCCTTGATTAAAAGCGGCTACTTTCCCTTTTCCAATAGCGTCGTAAACCTTCAGTCTGCTATCTAACTTTGCCAAGCCATCAAGCAAGCTTCTGGTTCTATCCACGGAGTGATCATTAATTATAATTATTTCTATATTTTTATATGTTTGAGAAAAGAGACTTTTTACAGCCTCTTCAACATAATCCTCTACGTTCCTAACTGGAATTATTATAGAAACCCGATTTTCTTCTATATCTTTACTAACCATCGGTTATTTCCTTTCCCTCAAGAAGTTCTTATAAACAAAAAATCGCACACTCCCTCCTAACAGTCTTAAAGGGACGCGACTAAAAACATTAAAAACAAACTCTGGAAAGCTGATAAAGCCGCTGCGATAGAACCCTTTTTGGAACCGATACTCATTCTTGGCATAAGACAAACCACCTCGCCTTCTCACCATTTCCAACCCTGCTCTGGCATACACCAACGGTATGCCTAAGTTCGCTGTCTTAGCCCCTGCTTGTATCAGGCGAACCCATAAGCCGTAATCCTCATACAAACTTTCACTCTTGTACCCGCCCAGCCCACGTACCTTACCCTTTCTAAACATAACTGTCATATGGTTAAATGGGTTTCTGAATTTCGCAAACTTTATTATTTCCGCATGGCTTACTGGAACTTTCTTAACACCATAAGCATCTGAAATATCATTATTAAATTCTATTACCCAGCTTCCGACAATATCCACTGTAGGATTTTGGTTAACAAACTCGATCTGCTTTTCAAACCTTTCAGGGAAATTTATATCATCCGTATCAAATCGGGCAACCCATTCATGCTTACATTGTTCCAGACCATGATTTAAAGCGGGTCCAAGGCCAAGATTTTCTTTCAATCTAACTAGTTTTAATGGGAGCTGGCTCGCGTACTCATTAATAACGGTTTCTAGACCCTCAGTTACAGGGCCATCTAAAACAACGACCACCTCATCCGCATGAACCGTCGCAGTCAACAAACTCCTGAAAGCCTGATCTAAATAATCTGGCTTTTCCTTGAAGTACACTGACATCAATACAGAAAATTTCATCTTTATATACACTCAACCACGAATGGATCGATAAAAACCTGTCAACTTCTTCCACTTATAATATGAAGTTGGATAATGATCATGCTCTACTCGATCCGCAACCAAGTATGCATTTAACTGGCTTTCAGTCCATCCCATTTTTTTAAGAAAATACTTCTTATCTTCCTCTAATTCTTGCATATTTGGATAAGGTATTTTCTTCAAATCCTCTACTGCATTTTCTCTTGTTATTTGGCCATTTACAATTAACGTACTAAGATGCACCCGACGCTTATCTACGCCAAATTTCTCTGGAAGTATGTAGCCTTGATAAAATCTCGTGAATATAGATTCATAGTGCTTATAGGGATATGGCTTATATCCATACTTATCCTGCAATTCTTGCATTGCCGAAAATTTATTAAATTCCATCAAGTCCAATATAGAGACCCAGTGTATTTTTTTTACTAGTGCATACCAAATATAATCAGCTATCCCAAACAATGGAAATGTTTTTATTTTTACGTCTGAAAACTTTTTTGCAATGCTAGTGATATTTTCTTTATCAAATTTGAACCAATTCCAGCTTTTAGGGATAAGCATCCCCTCCGTCGCCTCATTCGTACCGGCTAACAAATGCTTCAAACCATACTTGGCAGCTTGCTGATAGTTCACCGCGGTCATCGCGTTGTCGTAGAGCAGCTCTATATCGACAACATTGGCATCAAAAAAAGCCTGCATCAACTTGCGGTACTCATGCCAGTCGATAACGTGGGTATACAAATCTACGCCCAGCCCATTGATCAGGTTCTCAATATTGTTCTGAGCCAGCTCAGAGTTCCAACCGTTATCCATATGTACAGCCAAAGGGCGCAGGCCTAGCTCTACCGCCTTGACGAGTACCCAAGAGCTATCTACCCCGCCCGATACGCCGACAATACAATCGTAAGGCTTACCCTTGCCTTGGGCCTTAACCTCAGCAACCAAGGCCTGCAAGCGCCTTTCTTTTTCTTCTGACGCCAAACCTAAGGTGTGCTTGTTGCTGGCCTCCAAGTCCGTACAGTAATTACAAACACCGTCACTGTTAAAAACAATGTCGTGTGCACTGGTGTCCATGACACAGCGCGAACACACCTGGTAATGTTGATTCATTCAATATCATCCAAAGAGTCAAACTCGGCCCGTTTCGGGTAATTGATCAGTACTGCGCGGTGTGGGCCTTTGAATACGAACATAGCGCCGGCCGCGACAGCAGAGGCTCCCGCCTGTAAAGCCTGATTGAAATCATCCATCGAACGGGCACCACCTAAAGCGACTACAGGCACAGGCAAACGGCTAGCTACCGAGTGGATCAAATCCAGATCGTAGCCATCCATCATGCCGTCATGATCAACCGCGCTCAAGAGGACTTCCCCTACGCCCGCATCAACTCGTTCGGCCAGATAATCATAGATTGAGCGGTTAAGCAGCTTCCCCGTTTGCGAGGCATACAACTTGGGCTGCTTTAGCCAGTTCTTTTTAATGTCCACACCCAGCACCACGCTTTGCTGCCCATAGATACGAGCGATGTCCTGTATCAAGCGGGTGTCTTGCATTACAGCAGACTGCAAACTGACTTTCTCAATTCCCAGGTCAAAGATATGTTCTGCCTGCTGGAGGTTCTGAATCCCGCCCCCGTAGGTCAAGGGCATAAAACACTCTTCAGCAAACAGGCGAACTACCTCCAGATCGGGAGCCGAGCCGGCACTGGACGCCCCAATATCCAGCACGACCAGCTCATCTACTTCTTTTTCATTGAAAATGCGAATCGCGTTGGTAGGGTCACCCACATACTTGGGATCCTGATACCGGCGGGTTTTAACCAAACCACCGTTTTTCAACGATAAAACAGGGATAACGCGTGGCTTCATACCGCCTCAGCCATAAAATTTTTCATCAGTCCAAAACCAAACTGGTGGCTTTTTTCGGGGTGAAATTGCACTCCCATGACATTCTCGCGCTGGAATGCCGCGACAAAAGTGCCTCCATAATCGGCAGTCGCCAGAACATCCTGTGCGCAGGCTGCTTCAACCTTGTAGGCATGTACAAAATAAAAGCGATGTCGGCGCTCGCCTTCCTGCAACAAGGGGTTTGTCTTGACGACATCCACCTCGGACCACCCCATATGCGGTATTTTCAGTGGCCTTTCAGGCGTACTTTGAAAGCGCCTTACCTGGGCATCAATCCATCCAAGACCGGGCAAACTACCCTCCTGGCTAGCACGACACATCAGTTGCATGCCTAGACATATACCTAATACTGGCTTTTTATCTTGCAGGGCAAATTGCTCCAGTACAGGCAACAGCTCCCTGTCATGCAGCTGCTGCATCCCATGATCAAACGCACCGACGCCCGGAATAATAAGTCGGTCGACTGCAGTAATTTCCTGCGCAGTAGACACCTTGGTGGCCGTCCCCCCAAGCTTTTGAATCATCCGGATCACCGAATTTATATTGCCGCAACCGTAGTCCAGTATTCCGATCATAAACGTGCTCGTTGTTTGTGCGATTCACCACAACTATATCGATAGGAAATAGCCAGATACACCACATAGAGTGAAGCGAACTTAGCGGGCTGGCGATGAAACGCAAGGTAAACATAGGTACCAGCAACACGCTTATCGCACCTGCAGGACGCCACTCCTCACCAAATGCAATCGCAAAGACAGGCTCTGACAAGAAATACGCGCCCACAGCAAACAGCGCAGACCCTGCCCCCAAGACCCAGAACGTACGTACATACTCGTCCCGACACTCGCCCCGCTCTCGAAAGGCCATTGATGCCTGGCGCTTGAACACATCCAAAACAGCCTTACCAAGAAAAGACAGGGGCAAACCCAAAACTCGTATAACCAAGGCCAGATACCCGGCGCTTTCAGCGCCAAAACGATGGGCAACAATCATGACCGGCAGTTGGATCGCCAACGCATTGATAAAGTCAGCGGGCAAAGAAAAAGCAAGGAATTTACGATGGCGACGGGCATAAGCAAGCGTCAGAGGCCCACAACGTCGAAACCAGCGCAGCGACACCGGCAGTAACCACATGCAGTAGATCTGAGCCAACAGCAGCCCCAGTGCATAGGACAGGGCAAGCGCGGTCGCATTAGGCCAAAGAAAACCAGCCGAAATCTGTAGAGCCACCACAAAAACAGACTGGACTACTCGCATCATATTCAACTGACGAAAGCGACCTTCAGCAGCAGCCCAAGACTGCCAAACCTGGTTCAAGGAGAACAGAGTGGCGCAAGGAACAAGTACAACCAGCAACATCAAGGTGTCAAAATAGTTGTAGCTGGTAAACAGATAAAGCAGAACCAGCACCGACAGCGCCAGTACGGCAATTAGCAAAGTAGTAGCCAACACAGCAAAAGTCGCCGCGTTGCGAAAGCGCCCGTCCCGCTCAAGGGCTAGGGACACTTCCAATCGACCGGTAAGAGCCGTCGACAAAATGATGACAATGCCCAACCATGCTGAAAACAGGCCAAACTGACCAGGTCCAAACTGCCGAGCGATTAACAACGCACCCAGCACTGGAATTACCTGGGCAATCGCCGATCCAGTAAAGACGGAGAGTACGGTTTTCCAATAACTATTTTGCATAAAAATGGCTGCGAGATTAGCTCGCAGCCTTCATCGAAATTAACGCGGTACGCAGGCCTGTAACGCTTGGACGATGTGATCCATATCGTCATTCTTCAGATAAGGCCCCATGGGCAGACTGAGAACTTCAGTGGCAATCAAATCGCCCACCGGCAGTACAGCATCCAAGTCCTGTACAGCGGGTTGTCGGTTCAGAGGAATAGGATAGTGGACTGCAGTAGGCACACCGGCCTTTTGCAGGCTGGCCTGTACGTGATCTCGCTGTTGAACCCGGATGGTGTACTGGGCATATACATGCCGGTTATGTGGTTCAACCAAGGGAGTATTTTTAATTCCGATCGCTTGCAAACTAGCGTTATAACGTTGCGCAACCACCTCGCGCATAGCTAGCTCTTCAGACAAAATTGCCAATTTAGGCAGCAAAATCGCTGCTTGCAAGGTATCCAAACGACTATTGATACCAATGCGCACATGATGATAGCGTCGGTCTTGACCATGGCGTGCAATTTGCCTCATCACCGTAGCCAAACTCTCGTCGTTGGTAAAGATAGCACCGCCATCCCCATAGCCACCCAAAGGCTTGCTAGGGAAAAAACTGGTACAGGCGATTGTGGACAGATTGCAAGAGGAGCGCCCCTTATAAGTGGCCCCGAAGCTTTGGGCCGCATCTTCGATGACGGCCAGGCCGTGCTTTGAAGCTATGGCATTAATGGCATCAAAATCAGGGCATTGGCCATACATGGACACAGGAATAATCGCTTTGGTACGAGGCGTGATCGCAGCCTCCAGCAAAGCCGGATCCAGATTGTACGTAGCCGGATCCACGTCCACATAAACAGGCTTGCCCCCCAATACGGCCACCGTCTCAGCGGTAGCAACATAGGTAAAGCCAGGCGTGATGACCTCATCACCAGGCCCCACCCCCAAAGCCATTAAAGCAATCTGCAAAGCATCAGTGCCATTGGCGCAGCTGATGCAATATTTGGCCTGGACATAATCGGCGAGTTTTTCCTCCAGCTCCACCACTTCTGGACCTAGGATATAGCGACCATGCTGTAGAACTCGTGCAATGCCCGCATCAATTTCAGACTTGATACGGGTTTGCTGAGCGTGTAAATCCGTAAACTCAATCATGACTGTTGGACTTCCCGTTTAATCAAACGATCATTGTGCAATTCATAGATAGCCCCTGAGTGAGGGCACACGCACTGTCCTGCCCCTTTCAAGGGCAAATCCAATTGCTCCCCAAACTCACTCATCCAGCCTTTATGGCGGGCTGGAACGCCCAGCATCAAGGCATAGTCAGGCACATCGGTATTGACTACAGCCCCAGCACCCACAAAAGCAAATTTTCCTATCGTGACACCACACACAATCGTGCAATTGGCGCCCAAGGTTGCTCCGGTGCGTACAAGCGTGTCGCGGTACTGATCCTTACGCTCGATTAAGGAGCGCGGATTATAAACATTGGTGAACACCATGCTAGGACCGCAAAACACTCCCTCTTCCAAGGTCACATTGTCATAAACCGAGACATTGTTCTGGACCTTGCAATTGTCCCCAATCAAAACCTTATTACCGACAAAAACATTTTGTCCCAGAGATACACCAGACCCGATTCTGGCTCCTCCACAGACATGTACAAAATGCCAAACGCGAGAGCCCGATCCGATCTGGGCGCCTTCATCCACAATGGCTGATTCGTGTTTGTAGTAGCTCATTTTTGCAAGAAGGGATGGTAATCACCCTGCAAAGTGGCTAGATCCGCAGTACGGATAAACTGCACTGTGGAAATTGCCGTGCGGTTCTCTTCCAGGCCAAAGCCCCGTCCTGCCAGGATTTCCTCGTAGCTGCGCGTATGCAAGTCGGTAAAACCACCCGAAAACTCGATCTCCTCGCCGTCTACGGTAATAGAACGGAATGTGCGCATACCTTTTTCTTGGGCAGCTTGTGGAACATCTTCCACATCAATGGACAGGAACCAACGCACCCTAGCATTCTCATACTCAAGAAAACCTGCTGCTTTGCTATCCGTACGTGTATGCACAGTATTTTTCTGCAAATCACCAAAAATAAAATGCAGCATATCAAAAAAGTGCACACCAATATTAGTGGCGATACCACCTGACTTCTTTTCATCACCCTTCCAAGACTGGTGATACCAATTACCCCGAGAGGTGATATAGGTTAGATCAACATCGTATTTTGTTTTTTTATCTTTATTTTTTAAAACCTTTTCCCGTAACTCAATAATCGCTGGGTGAACACGCAACTGCAAAATAGTATTTACCTTCTTTCCTGTGTCACGCTCGATATCTAACAAGCCATCGATATTCCAGGAATTTAATACTAAAGGTTTTTCACAAATTGCATCCGCACCAGAACGCAGAGCAAACCTCATATGAGAATCGTGCAGATAATTGGGTGAACAGATGGACATATAGTCCACAGCCTCACCATTTTTTGCACGACTTAACTTATCAATATGCCGGTCAAAACGTTCAAACTCAGTAAAAAAATGAGCATCAGGAAAGTGGCTATCAATGATACCTACGGAATCATTTGGGTCCACTGCAGCAACCAGCACATTACCGGTTGCTTTGATAGCCTGCATGTGACGAGGTGCGATGTATCCACTTGCACCGATAAGAGCAAATTTCTTCATTTTTCCTAGTATTTCTTTAAAAATTTAAAAACCGATATCTTTACTCTGGCTATAGACAGGCAACCCTACACCTTACCGAAATATTCACAATATTCTTTTAAATAATGTTTGAAAATATTACTGTAAAAATAGAACTACTCGAATACCTCTAGTCTTCTGAAAAATCAATTTTCAAAAAAACAGCATGTACTCCACTGTCCAAGCTTAAATAAGACACACAATAAAATACTCAATGATTGCCAGTAACGAGCACAGCACGGCGGCGCTGATGCAGCAAACTCATCAAAACCGCCAACGTAAACAAGAAAAACAACAAGGTGTTATTGCGAATCAACATTATTTGCGTTTGCCCGTAAATAACGTAACCACCGATCAAACATAAGCCACCCAATGCGTAACTGCGTAACACCGGATCAGCATGACGAATATAGAGCAAGAAATACCATGCGGCACTTAGCATCATGAGCAATAAAGATAATAAGGCCAACCCACCATACAAAACCCATACTTCCAGAAAAGTATTATGTGTATTGGCTAAGCCAGCTGGCACCGCCCCAACTAGGCCCGCTTGGCTTTTTTCCTTCAATTCCTTACGGAACTGAACCTCACCTATTCCCAACACCGGTTGGTCTTTAAGCATCTGCCACGACACACCCCAAATCGCGAACCGAGCTCCCAAAGAGCTGGCACTGCTGGAGCCATGTGTCTCATACTCGGACAGGTCGGTATAGACCTCCTGAACCCGCTCATGAATAAGAGGCGATTTATAGGCAAGAAAGCCCATTGCGGCTAACAATACCGCCAGAGAAACGCCGCAAGCAAGCATATTGCTACGGCGTACGTAGGCTAGCAAGAAAAGCAATATAAACAAGGGGATCGCCACCCACCCCCCACGCGTTCCCGAAAAATAGGATCCCAGCAGGCCACATACCGATCCAAGAGCCAAGAGAATCAACCAAAGGCGCCGGTTCTGGTGCTCATTAGCGATAAGCCAACATAGACCCACTATCAATAGTACAGCCATACTCAAGGCCAGGTTTCCAAACTGGATCGCCCCAGTAAACCCAAAGGCTTTGAAGTCACCAACCTGCCACATCTTCCAGAAAGCCACCGCAAAACCACTGACAGCCCCAACCACCAATCCTGACCAAAGGGCCGCTGGCTTTGGGGGAAGCCTGATCAGACAAAGGATCAATAATGTGCTGAGTGCAAATTTGACGGGAACTTCAAAGCTGCGGGCATACGCGCCATGCCATACCGTTGAGCCAATACTGATACCAGCAAAAAGGAGCATCCAAAGCAGAATGTTTTGTTCTTTCCTGTCTAATTCGATAGTTCGCAGACCAGGCAATTTCCACACAGAAAAAAGCACCAAGCCCCCTACCACATACGAATACATATCCTTGGTCGACAACAAGGTGGCATAGAACAGAAATACCAGCACCGAGGTCAACCGGTTGCCTGGTCCAGACAAAAGAGTGGGAAGAGCCATATGCGCAGAGACAGAAAACTAAAATTACAGAGAGACGCTACTTTTACAGCTGGGACTACGACAGCTCACAACATGCCTGCTGCATGCCGGGCACAAGCTCTCTAACCAAGCCAATAAAAACCGCGTAACAAATTATAAACACCGTGACACATTACGCACCACGCAAGGATAGCAACCAAGCGTGTAACGGCATGACTCGTCTCGAAGAGCGTGGACAACAATCAACAGCTAGATCCCACAAGCCTAAAAAAATGCAGACATACTCCATGCATAGGAATGTCTGCTATCTTGCCCGCTAGGTTAAGGTAAGCACTTAGCCATATCTTCCCCTTAAGGGATTACCCCGTCATGACCTTTGTGCACTCTTTAGCACACACCCGCGCTCACAACAAAACTATGCGTATCCTTGTGACCGGTGGGGCCGGATTCATAGGCTCCACTCTTATCGGGCATTTGCTCCAGACTAGCAAGCACCACATCTTGAATGTCGATGTACTGAGCTACGCTGGCAACCTGGAGTCTCTGACTCACGCAAAAGGGCATCCAAACTACGCGTTTAGCCAAACTAATATTTGCAATGCCGCCCAGATAGCCACGCATCTGCAGCAATTTCAGCCGGATATCATCATACACCTAGCAGCCGAGTCGCACGTTGACCGTTCCATTGACGGGCCCGCTGAATTCATCCAGACCAACATAGTGGGCACGTACACTCTTCTGGAGCAGTGTCGTCACTACTGGGGTAGCCTGGACCCACAACGCAAACAAGATTTCCGCTTTCATCATGTATCCACGGATGAGGTGTACGGCGATCTAGGCAATACAAGCACCCGCTTTACTGAATCCACTTCATACAACCCCAGCTCCCCCTACTCCGCCAGCAAAGCAAGTGCAGATCATTTAGTTCGGGCCTGGCACCGCAGCTATGGCCTACCGGTGGTAATCAGCAACTGCTCAAACAATTACGGGCCTTATCAGTTTCCTGAAAAACTGATCCCACACATGATCCTGAGTGCACTCAACGGTAAAATTCTCCCCGTTTACGGAAAAGGCGATCAAGTACGCGACTGGCTTTATGTAGAGGATCATGCTCGCGCCCTGGCCACCGTAGCAACCCAAGGCAAGATTGGCGAAACCTACAATATCGGTGGTAACAATGAGCGAAGAAATCTGGATGTCGTCCAGGCCATCTGCTCTATTCTGGAAGAGCTACGCCCTGACAAACCGGTCGGATTGGGTCTGTACTCCGACTTGATCACCTTGGTGGAGGACCGTCCCGGACATGATCAGCGCTATGCGATCGATGCCAGTAAAATAACGCAGGAACTTGGCTGGCAGGCTCAGGAAAATATTGAGACAGGCCTGCGCAAGACTGTACTTTGGTATCTTGAAAATACATCCTGGTGGGAGCGCATTTTGAATGGCGCCTACCGTCTGAATCGTCAGGGAAAACAAGCGTGAAAGGAATTGTATTGGCCGGTGGATCTGGTACACGGCTGCACCCTATCACCATGGGTGTCTCCAAGCACTTGCTGCCGATCTACGACAAGCCCATGATTTACTACCCTTTATCCGTGCTTATGCTGGCGGATATTCGGGAGATCCTACTCATCTGTACCCCAGATGATCTACCGAACTTCCAGAGCCTGCTGGGTGACGGCTCCCGGTTTGGAATTGAACTGTCCTATGCTGAGCAGCCCTCCCCCGACGGTTTAGCTCAGGCCTTCCTGATCGGTGCTGACTTTATCGGCTCAGATTCCGTTTGCCTGATCCTGGGGGACAATCTCTTCTATGGCTATGGGTTTAGCCAGATGCTGCACTGCGCCCGTTCACGCTCTCATGGAGCCACCATTTTTGGCTACCCCGTCAACAATCCCGCGAGCTTTGGTGTTGTCGAAATGGACAAAAATGGCCGGGCTCTGTCGATCGAAGAAAAACCCACCAAGCCCAAATCCAACTTGGCTGTGACGGGTCTGTATTTTTACGACAATCGCGTGGTAAATATAGCCCGCCAAGTCACTCCATCTGCCCGTGGTGAGCTAGAAATTACAGATATCAACAATGCCTATTTAGCGCTGAATGACTTACATGTGTCTATCTTGGGCAGGGGCTTTGCATGGCTGGACTCAGGTACACACGAGAGTCTAATGGAAGCAGGCTCTTTTATTCGCACCATCGAACATCGACAGGGGTTAAAAGTCGCCTGCCTGGAAGAAATTGCCTTCAATCAAGGCTGGTTATCAAGACAGGCCCTAGAACAGCAGGCCTTATCATTAGAAAAAACAGGCTACGGACAGTACTTGTCCCGTCTATTGCAATAGTAATATGCGTACCCAACCTACCCGTCTTCCTGGTGTCCTGATTATTGAACCTCGCATATTTAGTGATGAGCGCGGCTTCTTTAAAGAAAGCTTCAGTGTTGAACGCTATAAGGCCGTCGCTGGCATTGATAGTCTGTTCGTGCAGGACAACCAGTCCTGCTCGAAAAGTTCCGTGCTCCGAGGTCTGCATTTTCAAAAGACCAAACCTCAGGGAAAACTCATCAGTGTCACACGGGGCTCCATCTTTGATGTCGTCGTAGATGTTGACCCCAGCTCCAGCACCTTTGGAGAATATATAGGCTTGGAGCTTAGCCAGAGCAATCATAGGCAGCTGTGGGTTGCCCCCGGGTATGCACATGGATTTTGCGTACTAAGTGCCCAAGCAGACGTCAGCTACAAATGCACCGACTACTATCAGGCCGATGATGAAGGTGGCCTCGCGTGGGATTGCCCGAGACTAGCGATAGACTGGCCAATCAAGAACCCAATACTCTCCGCTAAAGATAGAGCTCATCCTGGGCTTGAGCAGTTTCTGCAACGATGAAGCGCATCTTAGTCACCGGCGCGCAAGGGCAATTAGGCCAAGCACTCGCTTATTGCGATACCAAGGTAGGACACTCTTCAGGCTATCTGGGCGCTCCACCATCGGCCCAGAGCCAAGCAGAAGAACATTGGCCCCCGACTCAAAAAACCCGGTTGATGCTCCAAAGCCGCCACGAGCTCGACATTACTCAGCCTGACTCAATTGCCCAAACTCTGGAAACTCTCCAACCTGCCGTCGTGATTAACGCCGCAGCTTATACAGCCGTTGATCAAGCAGAGTCAGAACCCCACATTGCTCACCTTCTAAATGGCTTAGCCCCCGGCCTGCTGGCCCAAGCCTGCGCCGAGCGCGGCATCGCTATGGTGCACGTTTCCACAGACTACGTCTTTCACGGCTTAGCCTCGCTGCCTTACGCCGAAGATGCTGCTACCTCACCTATCAGCGTCTACGGTCAAAGCAAGTTGGAGGGAGAGCTAGCGGTGTTTTCCGCCCTACCCTCAGCAGTCGTGTTACGCACAAGCCGGGTATTCAGCCAGTTTGGGACTAACTTCCTGAAAACCATGCTGCGGCTGGGACGAGAACGCCATGAGCTCAGTATCGTGATTGATCAGAGCGGCGGGCCGAGCTATGCGCCACATATTGCTCAAGTATTGTTAACGTTGGCAGACAGGCTGATTGCAGCCAACCGAAGCGATAGTCAGGCTGATGCCCCTGCTGGCGTTTACCATTTTGCAGGGCAACCCAACGTAAGCTGGTACGGCTTTGCTCAAGAGATTTTTTCCCAGGCAATCAAACTAGGGCTACTGAGCCACGCACCGGCCTTAACCGCTATCTCCACCAAGCAATATCCAACTCCAGCCCAAAGGCCTGCGCAATCTGGACTGCAACAAAGTCGGCTGAATACTCTGCTGGGAGTAGAAAACATAGAGCGGAACTGGCACGAAGGTATTGAAAAAACCCTGTTGGCCTTAAAAACAGCACCGTAGGGCGACAGACTCACCCTCTTTATTTGTGTAGTCTTAAACGAAGAAAAGGCTCAGTGGCGCTCCGATACGCTACACGCCCAAGTCATAACGCCACACAAAGCCACAACGCAAAAAAGCCACCCCAAAGGGTGGCTTTTTCACGGATGCTACCGAGCCTGAGATCAGTGCTTACGCACGCTACGCAGGCGTCGTGCTGCGGCGG
>SMEP01000076.1_pt1 | contig 21724 bp, 22 predicted proteins | sample 2456231 | NCBI WGS metagenome assembly SMEP01 (sample SAMN10132595, study PRJNA489261) | soil metagenome | isolation source: day1 control-silty clay loam soil ammended with raw manure from dairy cow... | place: USA | collected 2015-05-15
ACTTCAACGTTGACTGGTGCTTCCACTAGTGGCTCGCTTTCAAGTGAAATGATCGGTTGCTCGAGTTCAATTAGTTCCATTTGTTGTGGTACAATCATTTGCTCGTCATAACGATGTACTTCAATTGGCTCATCTTGTTGTTCACGCTCTAACAGCCCAATTGCTGTTGGTTGTACTTGTTGCTCATAAGCATTTGTTGGCTCCGAGCTATCAGTTGTTTGTGGTCTCTCTATTGTAACAGTTGCTTGTTGTTGTTCGATTTCTTCCACAGGCATCGGCTCAACTTGTGAAGTCTGTTGTTCTAGCACTTCTGGTGTTTTAATAGTCTCCATTATTTCAACTTCACTTACTGATTCTACAACGGCTGATGCTTCAACTTCCATAAGTTCTTGCTCTTGTGGCGCTTCTACTTTTAACTCGCCTTGTATTGCAGCTTGTTCAAAAATAATTTCATTTGTTAGCTGTGCATCGACTGCAACCGTAGCTATTTCTTCGGTTACTGAATTATTTTCAGGTACTTCATCCAACTTTTCGATTTGTTGTGCAACAAATTGCTTGGTTAATAGCTTTTCTTTATCAGACTTTAACATTAACACATTAAACGGTAGACGACTTCCCGAAGGTTGTGGCTGTTCGGGTGAAGGAATCTGTTGCTGTGCTTGCTCCATTATTTTGTCCTGCTCGTGCTGTGGTAATTGTTCCACATTTAGCTGGCCAATATGAATTGTAGAGTTTTCAATTGTCACATGCTTTACTTGCACATCATTAAATACATCCTCTACAGACGGCGCTTTTGGTGAAGCTTCCTCTTCTTCTAAGAAAATAGTTGGCGGCTTCACATGCTCCACAACCGGCTCTACTACGACTGGCTCTGGTTCTGTTACAGCAGGCTCCTCTTCAAATAAAATCGGCTCTGCGTGTATTGTCATGTCTTTAAGTATAGGTTCTTCCTCAGCAGACGCTTCTGGTTCATGCGTTGCTGCTGGTTGCTGTTGTTCAACTGGCTCGATTTCTAAGCTAAGCACTTCTTCAACAGGCTCTATGTGAACTAGAATTTCAGCTTGCGGCTCCGTTGTTGCCGCCGCCTCTTGTGGTGCTATCTGTTCTTCTGTTACTGGCACACTTACTTGTGATTCAACGGCAGCTACTGGCTGCTCGATTGCTTCAACTTTCTCAGGCTCTTTTTTAACAGGCATATCTTCTTCATTCTTATGCTTTAAATCATGCTGTTTTTCAATCAGCTGCTCAATCGGTGTGGGCTTTAAAAAACCATGCACTGGGGATGGCACCTCAGTCGGTACAAAACGTTTTCGATTTTCAAGCGGATTAATAAATTCCTTGTTAATTTTGCTGTCTTCACGTTTTGGATTTTTCGTCAGCACTTGACGCTCTTCCTTCGATACTGGCACTTTACGTACTGGTTCTGGCGTGCGAATCACATTCGAATGACCTTTCCCTTTACGGCGACGTTCTAACAGATCGCGAATGCCTGACACTTCCACATCCAGCACTTCATTAGTCGGTCTTTTTTGTAAATGATTCGGTAGTGATAAACGCTCATTATCTTCATTGTAATAACCCGTCGTTTGCGACTCAACACGCGGTCGCGGTTGCTGCTGCTGTTGTTGTTGCATTTGCGGTTGTTGTGAATCATATTCATCGTCCATTAATGGAAAACGAAACGTCTTTTTAGGTGACTGAGGCTCTTGATAGACATCCTGTTGTCTTGGCCTATTTTGCTCGGTAGGCTCTTCCATTTCTTCAATATATTCTTCGTATTCATTATTTTCATCCGTCTTAAAATATTTATTTAATTGACTTTTAATCCAACTCATATAATCACTTCTTTCTCTAAAAACATTGCCTTACAAATACTTTATTTGTAGCGGTCTTATACGTATTACTTCAAAATACGTATACCCCAAAAGCATATCATATTTATTGCATAAATGCGCCATTCCTAAAGATTTTTCAAGGGCAAAATAAAAAGTCAGTACGAAAGGCTTCCCCTCGTACTGACTTCTGTTTAATTATCGAGTTGGAACGTTAAATGCGCTACCTACTTCGGCATCTTCTTCTAATACTAAAATGCCTTTTACTTCTGGTGCGCCTGGGATTGCTAACTCACGAGCTGAGCAAAGCATACCGAATGAATCTTCGCCGCGTAAGTTACCTTCTTTAATTAATAAACCTGATGGCATTACCGCGCCCACTTTGGCTACGACTACTTTTTGGCCCGCATCAACGTTAGGTGCGCCACATACGATTTGTACTGTTTCTTCACCAATGTTTACTTGGCAAACGCTTAATTTATCGGCATTTGGGTGTTTTTCTTTTGATTCAACAAACCCAACAACAAATTTAGGTGAGAAGTCTACGTCTAATGAAATTTCTACGCCGTTTTCTTTAATGGCAGCTTGTAATTTTTCGACTAATTCAGGTGTTACGTCTACGTTACCTACTGCATCAAGTTCCATGTATTTGCTTGCATTGAAAAGATTGAACGCTTTAATTTCACCTGTTGATTCTTCTTTTAAGATCGCGATGTCGTTTGTGCGCTCCATTTGTGTTTTTACGATTGATTCCATTGCTAATTGGACTAATAATACGTCCCCTACGTGTGCTTTGTTGTAAGCTACTTTCATATTACTCTTGCTCCTTTTTCTTGTTTTTCGCTAAAATAAAAATTGGTTCAAAATGACCGTCTTCGTAGACAAACGAAAGACTCGTAATTGGTACGGCTCCCACTGTAAAGAAGTGCATCGTCATTTGTGCTAATACATCATAACCTACTTCGTTGCGAATATCACCAATAATTAATACATCTTGGTGCGGTACAGATACCGTCATTTCGCCTTCAATTTGGCTCTCCATTTCCTTTAAGAAGCCTTCATTTAAAATACGACTCGCATCATAACCATCGTTGTGATTTAAAAAATAATAAATATTGCCCGAAACTTCATCACGTTTGACAGAAGTCGGCAATTTTTTGACAGAAAAACGTGCTGCTTCACGCACTTGCTCTACAGTTACATTCAGTTTTTCGAGCATCGATTCATCAATTAAACGAAACGTTGTGCCTAAATCAAGCGCATAGAAAATACGTGTTTCTGCTGTATGATCTGTTGTGACAAACGCATGACCTTCCGTTGATTTTTTCGGAAATGAAGTTGAGCGAATCACTGGATATACAGATGCCAGTCCATCAAAGCCTTGCTCTTTTTCACGTGTCATCGCTTGAAAGGTTTGCTCGATTGTATAAATCACTTCATCAATTGCTGTTTGTTTTTTTGTTTCGTACTTCGATAAAATTCCCGCTAATGAAATGTCCATCCCGCGTCCAATCGTTTTATGATCAAGACGTAATTTATCGTGTTTTTCATCGAAGGTAAATGTATAATGGGCCTCGCCTAGTTTCTTTTTTAGCTCGGCGACTAATTGTTTCGATTCCATGAGGTCACTTCCTTTTCTTCTGTGGATTTCTTTAGAAAAATTTATATTTTCTTTTCCACCAACACAAAACGGCTCACAATTGTGAACCGCCTTGATTAACTCTCAATATTGTACCAAAAACACTGTGCATTTACTGCGTAGAAAGCTCGTATTAGTGAACAACCTTCACAGATTTTGCAATTTCCATCATGTTTTGTAGCTTTTCATCAATTTTCTTCTTATCAGACAGCGTTGAAATTTTCACACCACCAACACTGACAATTAGTTCGTATGTTTCTTCATCTTTTTTGTTGACTGCTGAAAACCCGAATACGCCATCTTTTTCAAATGTTTTATCTTGGATGATGTCGTTCTTGTTATCATTTTTTACTAGTTCGTAATGTAATTGACTATCTTCTGTCTCATTTGGATTGACAAATAAAATATATGAGTCCTTCCCATGAACAACGGTATAGTTCGATTCATCGATTCCCTTTTCAATATTAAAGCCACTTGGTAAATACAGTTCAATATGTCCAATTGCTTTATTCGTTTCATTTGGCTCACTTGTAAATACTGATTCTGCGTTTTCAATACCTGTTGTTGCTTTTTCCTCTACCGTCTTTCCACAAGCCGATAATACAAGGACGCATGCTGCGACTAACAGTATATGAATCCATTTTCGATTCATTTAATTCCATCTCCTTCAAACATTCATTATGATAGTTTGTTTTGTTTAAATAACACTTGTCCTATAAGTAGTTTCACAATATGCTCAAACATTTGCTGGCGGTCGATTAAATCGTTCGTGAAAATACCAATCGCCCCTTGATGATGACGAATATTTTCCGTGTTTGTATAGACGTCCATGACTGGTCCGAGTTCCTTACCGATTCGAAGCTCTTTTGCAATAACTTCTGGTAACGCAAACTGCGCGCCTGAACTTGAAATAACCGTGCCATCTTTCATGGCAACTGCGCCCCAATTACAGCAGTACATGACCCCGTCAATCTCATCCACGCCACCTTCTAAGCCAAATGCTAAATCGGCATTCGTTTTTAGTAAAGTATTACGCGCTCGATTAATGGCACCTTGGCGTGTTTCTTCATTCGAAAATGGCTGCACCGAAACGTCCGATGCCACTTCTAAATTTTCTAACTGTGCGTCAGGAAAGTATTCGCGTACTAGCGTTTCCACGGCGCCAACCTTCGCTTTATTTTCTGTTCCAACTGCAATCTTCATTCGTTCATCTCCAGATTATAATATCGTTCTATTTTAGCATTAGAAAAACACATTTCCCTCTAAAATAGCGCGAAATGATGTATTTTCTTCTGTGGATTTCCATGAAAAAGTTATACTTCCCTATCCACAAATAAAAACGAGAATGTGAACAATCCACATCCTCGTATTATAATACATCATTTAACTTTTTTACACGTTTGCACGAATTGAATCGATTGTTGAACGATCTGCTGTTTGAATTAATTTCACTAATAATTCTTTTGCAGCAGCATAGTCATCTACGTGGATAATTGATGCAGACGTATGAATGTAGCGTGAGCAAATGCCAATCACTGTTGAAGGAATACCGTCGTTTTGCGTATGCACGCGACCTGCATCCGTACCACCTGGTGAAACAAAGTATTGATATGGGATATTATTTGATTCAGCTGTATCTAATACGAATTCACGCATACCACGGTGTGTCACCATAGAACGGTCGAAAATTCGTAGTAATGGGCCGTTCCCTAATTGCCCAAATTGTGTTTTATCACCAGATGTATCATTTGCTGGTGACGCATCGAGTGCGAAGAATAAGTCCGGCTTGATCATGTTCGCAGAAACCGCTGCGCCGCGTAAGCCTACCTCTTCCATCACGTTTGCGCCTGAATAAATATGGCTTTGTACTTCTTTACCGTGTAATTCTTTTAATAATTCGATTGCTAAGCCACAGCCATAACGGTTATCCCAAGCTTTCGCCATAATTTTTTTCGGATTGGCCATTGGTGTGAATGGGCAAACCGGAATAATGGATTGGCCAGGACGTACACCTAAGTTCATCGCATCATCTTTTGAATCAGCACCGATATCAATTAGCATATTTTTAATGTCCATTGGTTTTGCACGCTCTGCATCTGTCAGTAAGTGCGGAGGAATTGATGCAATGACCCCTGGAATTTCGCGATCTTTAGCATAAACTGTTACGCGCTGTGCTAGCATAACTTGGTTCCACCAGCCACCAAGTGGTTGGAAGCGGATCATCCCGTTATCAGTAATCGCTGTTACCATGAAGGCTACTTCGTCCATGTGACCGGCTACTAAAATTTTTGGCGCATTTTCATCCTGTGCTTTACGCACACCGAAAATCCCACCTAAATTATCTTGAATCATTTCATCTGAATATTTTTCTAACTCCGAGCGCATGAAGTTACGTACCGCACGCTCATTGCCTGGTGCACCAGGTAATTCTGTTAATGTTTTAAATAAGTCCAATGTCTCTTGATTCACGCTGAACACCTCAAAAATAGATTTTTTTCATTATACCATAAATTCCAAATAGTATTTCGAATTTCGAACCATCTATTTTTTGTACACAAAATTCAGAGTATGATAAAGTAAACGTACAATCTATTTTAAGGGGGATTTTTCATGAATGTAAAAGATTTCGCACTTGGTGTTGTTACTGGTATCGCAGCAGCAATCGTTGTAAAAGAAATTAGCAGTCGTGCTGTACCTTACGCAAATCCAAACACTATTTTAGCAACGGTTAAATCAGAATTTAAAAAGCAAGCGCCAATCGATGGCTCTTGGATTTACATGAAAACAGAAAACTTCAACAACGGCTTCACAGAAATCCCGGTATTTAAGGGTGGCATTACACGCACGATTGAAGGCGAAGTAGAAAACTATGAATTCGCTGCAGACGCTCGTTCTGGCGCAATTGTTAATATCGCACAAGTTAATTAAATTTAAAAAACCTGAAGCACATGATGCGCTTCAGGTTTTTATTATTTTTAGAATGTAATTTTTGCTTCTTTAGAACGCTTTAGGCTATCAGTAATTTCCTTACCTGTCGCATCCCACTGAATCATACGGTAGTACGCGTCATGGTAGAAAATAAAACGATAGTTATTTGCTAGCGCTTCTTTCATTAGCTTTTCTTTCGCAAATACGCTCGTCATTGGGTAATCGTCATACGCTAATACCCATAATGGACTTTGGTGTGCGTGTGTTGGCATAATATCCGCCATATGTAGCAAAACTTCTCCGTTTTGCTCAAGACGAATAACCGCATGCCCGTCACTATGCCCACCTGTATGGATCATCGTAAGCCCTGGTGCAACTACAAGCTCCCCGTCAAACGACTTCACTAAATGCTGCACAGGCTCCCAATTTTCCTTCCAATACGTATTTTTTGAACGAATATTCGGGTTACGCATCTCGTCCCACTCGGTTTGTGTGACGAAAATGTCCGCATTCGGAAACACTGGTACAAGCTGCTCGCCTTCCCACTTCGTTAGCCCACCTGCATGATCAAAATGTAAATGCGTCATTAAAATCCCGTCGATGTCAGTTGGCTTCATGTCGAGTTCAGCCAGACTTTTTTCGATTGATGATTCCTCTGATACACCAAAATTACGCAGCTGCTTTTCATTTAATTTTCCAGCACCTACACCTGTATCGATTAAATAATTTTTACCTTCGTATTGCAGTAACATCGGCTCGCATGGTAATTCAATTTGGTTCAACTCATTCACCGGATATTTGCGTGACCACAGTGCTTTAGGCACTACCCCAAACATGGCCCCGCCATCTAGTGCTGTGACACCACCTTCTAACCAAGTAAGTGTCATGTTGTGAAATTCAAAACGATCCATTAACTCATCCCCCAAATCAGCAAATTATTTTGTTTTAAATTGACATTCTAATCGATAAATCGGTTGACCTTTTTTCGAGAATTTTTCCTCGTATTCAGTCATGACATTATCTTCTGGCATGTTTACGTGTAAATCTAGTGATACGTAGTTAAGTGCCATGCCATATTGGTTCATGCTTACTAAAGAATATTCAAAAAGACCACGGTTATCCGTTTTGAAGTGGATTTCCCCGTTATCGACTAAAACAGTTTCATAAAGCTTTAAGAAGCCTTCGTGTGTTAAACGGCGTTTCGCATGGCGCCCTTTTGGCCATGGATCTGAGAAGTTTAAATACACACGGTCTACATCGTTTTTCGCGAAGAATTTTTCTAAATCCCCACCATTCACTTTTAGTAGACGTAAGTTTGACGGTTTGTTTGCGGCTTCGATTTTTTCTAACGCACAAACGATAACACTATCAAATAATTCAATTCCGATATAGTTAATTTCCGGATTTTGCTGTGCCATTCCTAATACGAATTGGCCTTTACCCGTCCCCACCTCAATGTGTACTGGGTTGTTGTTGCCAAATACTTCGTGCCATTTGCCTTTATAATCTTCAGGGTTTGGAATAATAACATCTGGATGCTGTGCAATATATTCTGCTGCCCATGGTTTATGCTTTAATCTCACTTCTATATCCTCATTTCTTTTATAACATCCTCTTTATTATAGCGTAAAAGAATGCGTTTTACTGTTATTTTGCTAAATACCACGCTTTTTCGTTGACGTACGCCAAAATCACATTCGTCCCTGGCTGAAGTTGCTGCTTTTCGCCGTCAGCATGCGACATCACTTGTTGATCATACTGAAACTCAAATTGAACTTGTTCGACTTCAAACTGATGCACTTCTTTCATTTGCGTATGCTTTGCAAAAAATACACTACCAAAAAGAAATAATAATTTCCACTTTGATAAATTCGACACGACTGTCACTTCTAGTTTTCCGTCTTGCGTATTCGAGGTGGGCGATAAATTCATCCCGCCGCCAAAGAATGGCTGATTGCTTACGGTTGCAAACCAAACGTCATTAAACACCTCACGCTTGCCATTATGTATCGCCGTTAATTGAAACGGTTGAAATGTAAAGAGGGCCTGAATGACAAAATAAGGATAGCTAAGTTTTCCAAGCTTCCACTTATTCAGTTTTTTCTTCAGCTGTGATTCATTTGCAATACTCGCAACGAGTGCATCAAAACCGATGCCGAAATTATTGACAAATCGCTTTTGATAATCATTAATTCGTGCCACACCTACATCATGCACAGTCGCTTGCTTACTTACTACGAACTGTTCAATCTGCTTGGCATCTCTAAAAACACGATAGCCCCGTGCAAAATCATTGCCCGAGCCTGCTGCAATGGCGCCGATATATACATGTTCAGTCGTTGCAATACCATTTACGACTTCATGTAGCGTTCCATCGCCACCAATCGAAATAATGCAAACCGGTTGCTTTTTTGTTGCCGTCCTTGCAATGGAACGAGCAAGTTCACAAGTATGTCCCGCGTATTTGGTTTCATGTAATTCATATGGAATCGTTAATTGTGGTTGAAATTGTCGCCACTTTTTTTGACCACGTCCGTTGCCTGCATTTGGATTTAAAATAAAATGGACGAACATCGTTAGCTTTCCTTATTTTCCGTGCTTTCCGTATTCCAAATATCACGATGGAATGAAGTCGTTTGCACACTGCTTAAAACTACTTGTGCCGCGCGCATTTGCATATGCTTCATTGGCGAAACTGAGCGTTTTAACTGCTCCATCCACTCTGGAAATTTACGCTTGTCGACAAATTGCGTCCCGTACATCGAACCAGGATAATCAATATAGCCATTGCGTGTTAATAGCACTTTTTTGATGGGTACTTCGATTCCATTTTGTGTGAACAATTGTTCCATTAACGTCTCCATACGGTTTAATTGAATTAATGGACTGAGTACTTTTTTATCATTTTTACCAACCTTTTTGACCCAAAAGCGCTCACTATTTGCAATATAAACAGCTTGTTCTTCCTGCTCTAATACTGTAATACATAGACAATCTGTCGGTGTTAAAATAATAACGTCTAATTCAATCGGCGCTTTTTTCACTTTAATAATTGGATAATAGAATATTAAATAGTTATCTGGCAATGTTTGCAGCATCGCACGCAGTAATGTATCGCGCATGAACTTTGGATCGACATACGATTTTTCTCGCATTGTTGAACTTGCCCATTTCATTTGAAAATGGAAAAACTGGTCGATAAACATTTTCTTTAATTCTTCTAATGTATTTGGTGCATACACGATATTTGGTTCAAAAAATAGCGATGTATCTTCATCTGGAATGTCTTCTTCAACCACCCAATCGTTTGAAATATTCACCATTTCAATATCCTCAATTGGTTCTTCGACAATTTTCGCTTTTTTACCGAACGGGAAAATTTTTGATAAAAGTGATGACTTTTTCTCTTCTTCTTGGATCACTTCTTCTTCTAAATGTTCCCAACGCTCGATTACTTCACCTGTATGCCATTGATGCTTGACACGATCCCACTGATTTTGCTTTAAACGGATAAACTGTGTCGGGTAGCGCGCTAAATCAATTTCATAGCGTGAAATATAATCCTGTAATTTTACTAACTGAGCCATTGCATCTTCTCCCTAAATTCTCATCTATTGTTTATTTTACAGGGTATTGGCAAAAAAAAATAGCAGATTGCATGAATGCAACCTGCTATTTTCATATTTTAGCAATTAAGCGTTAATCCCTTTAGGAATTTTTGTGTCGAATTGTGCTTGTAATTTACGTGTCCATTCGCCTGGCGTTCCGTTACCAATTGAATGACCATCAACATCAATAATTGGTGTTACTTCAGAAGTTGTTGACGAGACAATCACTTCATCCATTTCAAGTAACGCCGCTTTTGTCATTGGCTCTTCTTTTACTGGCATACCGATTTCAGCAGCACATGTTAAAATCACTTGGCGTGTAATGCCGTTTAAGATTAGGTTATCTGCTGGGTGCGTGTATAATACGCCATCTTTTACACCGTAAATGTTAGAAGATGAACCTTCTGTAATCGTTTCACCGCGGTGTAAAATTGCTTCATAGCAGCCTTTTTCATGTGCTTCTTGTTTAGCAAGCACTGCACCTAGTAAGTTAAGTGATTTAATGTCACAACGTAACCAACGAATATCTTCTACAAACGTTGCTGTTACACCGTTTTTAAAGTTTTCTACTGGACGTGGGTTTTCCTTCGTGTTCCCTGTAATGACTGGTTTCACATCATCCCCTGGGAAGATGTGGTTACGTGGGCAAGCACCACGTGTAATTTGGAAGTATACATGACCTGTGTCTACGTTGTTTGCTTCCACTAATTGGTGTAATAATTGGTGTAATTTATCCTTTGTATAAGGAATCGTGATACGAATCTTTTCAGCGCTCGCATAAAAACGATCGATATGCTCATTTGCTGTAAATAATTCACCATTATATACTTTCACAACTTCATAAACGCCGTCACCAAATTGATAGCCGCGGTCTTCCTTATCAATTACTATTTCTTCATTTTTTACGATTTGATCATTTAATAAACTATAGCTCATTATCATTACCACCTTTAGGTTATTTCGTTGCTAATTTTACAATTGCTTCTGCATAAATTGCTGCTGCTTTTACTAAGTTTTCCACGACAACAAATTCATCCGCTTGGTGCGCAACGTCTGGCTCACCCGGGAATAACATCCCAAAGGCTACCCCTTTTTTCATGACACGTGCATACGTACCGCCACCTGTTGACAATGGTTTACGGAAGTCACCGCTATACTTTTGGTACACGCCCATCAATGTTTGCACAAGTTCGTCATCTTCACTTACGTAGTGTGGTGCCGAGTTACCGGCTACATCTAATGTGAACGCTTCGTTTTGTAATAATTTTTGCACAGCAGTCATTTTCTCTTCAAATGGATACGTCACCGAGTAACGCATGCTTACTTCAATAACTGCACCGTTTTCAGTGTAGGACACAATGCCTGGGTTTAACGTTGTTGGACCTGACATCGCGTCTTCAAAGTTTAACTGTAAAAACGTACCGTAGTGATCGTTATCAAATACATTTACGATGAAGTCAACAAAGGCTTTCGCTTCTTTTGTTGTCACAACATTTTGTAAAAATTTCGCTAACATCACCGCTGCATTACGTCCTTTTTCAGGCTCCATTGCATGCGCGGATTTCCCTTTAACCGTAATTATAATCGTATCACCTTGTTCAATGAAAGAACCTTGAACATCATTTTCCTTTAAAAATGTCTGAAAATTCTCATTTGTGTTTAAACCGACATATTTCAGCATTGCGACTGCTTCATCCGGCACCATATTTGTACGCTTACCTGCTTTAAAGGATACCAGTTCGTTTGTTACTGGCTTTTCTTTACTCGCAAATACTAAATGCGCAATGCCTTTTTCCGCATTGATTAATGGGAAATCTGCATCCGGTGCAAAGCCGATTGTTGGCATTTCTTCCTTCTCAAAGTAACGGTCGACACAGCGGAAGCCACTTTCTTCATCCGAACCGATAATCATACGCACACGCTTATTTAACTCGATGCCTTCATCCTGAATCATTTTCATCGCAAGCCATGCTGCCATTGTTGGCCCTTTATCATCAATTGCCCCGCGCGCATAGAGTTTACCGTCAACAATACGCCCTTCAAACGGTGGGTATGTCCATGTTGCAGGGTTACCTGCTGGTACAACGTCCACATGACAAAGTACACCGATTAAATCCTCGCCTTGCCCCATTTCAATATGGCCCGCCATATGGTCGACATTTTTTGTGACCATCCCGCGTGCCGCACCTTGTTCAAGCATAAACTCAAGTGCCGCTTTTGGACCAGGACCGAATGGCATTTCGGCTGTTGCCTGTTCTTCATCGAGCACACTTTCAATTTGTAGTAATTGTTGTAATTCCGCAATTAACTCCTGTTGTCGTGATGCGGCAATTTTTAACCAATCCATGAATAACACCTCATTTATAGAATATGATTTATTTTACTCCTTATCGCTGAAATTACAATAATGAAAAGTAAGGTGATTGCACAACGAACTTTTAGTAAAACCCTGCTATCCATTTCATGAGATGAATAATAACTTTCCTAATTTCATATAACTAAATTAATACTAGTTTATGAATTTTCAGTAAATTATTTATTAATTGTGTTGTCGTTATGGAAAAATACTAAATTTTCCGCTATAATATAGGTGTCAGAACATTCATTCTGGCCAAACTTTCAGAAAAGGGGATGTCTAAGGCAAACTAAAAAGCCTAAGTGCACTCCGCACAACACTTGTCGTCCGCTAGTCTTATGCCATGAGAATTTAAGATGAAGGAGTGGTTTTTAATTATGAAACCAACTACTGACAGAATGCTTAATCGTATTAAAGACGTGTACATGTTTATCCTGAATAAAGGTGAAGTAACTACACAGGATTTAGTCGAAGAGTTCAACATCACTCCTCGCACCATTCAAAGAGATTTGAATGTGTTAGCCTTCAATGACTTGGTAATGAGCCCAAGTCGAGGTAAATGGACAACGACGAAGAAAAAAGTAAAAATGACATCTTAGAATTCTTGAAAGCGGCTGATTCTTACTTTGTGAATAAGGACTAAACTCCAACCATAACTTAAGGTGTCGATCAGTTACAACCTGTTATATAGAGACTTTTATGCTGAAGTCTCGCCTAGTTCTTAAAACACTGAGAACGAAAAAAACGAGCGTCCTTTTCGTCGGGGACGTTCGCTTTTTTTTGTCTATTTTTTTCTTAACGCTCTAATAAGCTCGCTAATTCTTCTTTTGTCAACTCGCGGTAATCACCAAGCGCTAATTCTTCATCTAATGCAAGTGGCCCCATTGATAAACGTTTTAAATACGTTACCGTTTTACCAACTGCTTCAAACATACGCTTTACTTGGTGGAACTTGCCCTCTTGAATCATTAATTCAATTTCAGACTGCTCCCCTGAAGTTAAAATCTTTAATTCGCCTGGCTTCGTATGATAGCCATCATCTAATGTGACGCCCTGTGCGAATGCTTCGATATCCGTTTCTGTGACAACCCCATCAATTTTTGCATAATACCATTTCGGTACATGCTTTTTCGGTGATAGTAAATTGTGTGTTAGGTTTCCATCATTCGTAATGAGTAGCAGTCCTTCTGTATCCTTATCTAAACGCCCTACTGGAAACGGCTCGAAATTCTGAAAGTACGGGTCTAATAAATCAATGACTGTTTGATCAAACTTATCTTCTGTTGCCGAAATCACACCTGGTGGCTTGTTCATCATGACATAAATGAATTCTACATATTCCACACGCTCACCAAATACAGAGACATTTTGCTTTTCTGGATCCACATGCATCGCTGAATCCTTTACGACATCACCGTCTACGGTTACTGCCTTTTGCTTTAATAATACTTTTACTTCCTTACGTGTGCCGTAGCCCATGTTTGCTAATAATTTATCTAAACGCATAGAATCCTCCAATTTTTAGAAAAGGTTAAAGCACCCGTTTAGCCTCGACAGACATTGGAAAGCCCGACGCAAAAGTAAACGCTTCACCACTTTTGCATGAGGGATTGAAATGTCCGAGGGGCTGGTGCTTTAGCCTAGACAGTAAAAGTGGACGCCTAAGTAGACGCCCACCTTGTTTATTTAACTAATCGTAATTTACGTAACACCTTTGTTAATTTATCACCTAATAATAGCTGTGCTAAACCAAGCTTATATGAAATCGCGCCATAGATTGTAACGCCGACTCCCGCACAAATCATGGCATATACAAGTGCCAATAATTTTGAATCCGCTGGTGCAATGGCACTTAACGCGAAATGCGTTATCCAAACCGATACAGCCATTATAGCAGTTAATAAGAATATCAGTAAAATGCGACGACGTGCTACTTTCATTTGATAATTTGTCACTTTGTTAATGACGAATACGTTAATAACAATCGTTACAACATAGCCAATTGCTGTTGCTAAAATCGCGCCATCTACTGACATCAGTTTAATAAGTGGTGTGTTTAAAATCGTTTTGACAAACAGCCCCGCAAGTAAGCTGAAAACTACCCACTTTTGATAATCGACCCCTTGTAAAATGGCAGCCGTCACCGTGAATAAGCCAAATAAAATTGCAAGTGGTGCGTAGTGACTTAACACTTGCGTTCCCATTTCGCTATACGAATAGAAGAAGTGATATAAATCTTCTGCTAAAATCGCAATCCCGATTGAAGCCGGTACCGTAATAAATAACAGCACCTGATACGTTTTATCAATCGCTGCGTGTACTTGGCCTAAGCTACCTTTTGTGAAAAACTTCGTCACGGTTGGAATAATCGCCATCGAGAAGCCGGTCGCTAATACAACGGGAATCATTACAATCTTTTGCGTTAATAAGTTTAGCATCGTGAAGTATGTATCCGTTACATCTGCTAAACCAGCTGCCTTCATCGCGCGGTTGAATGTGAGCAGATCCACTAATTGGAATAACGAGCTCCCTAATCCAACAAATACAACCGGAATCGAATACTTAAAAATTTCCTTATACATATCCGAATATGGCAGTTGCTGCTCTTTTGGTGCCACAACTTGCACCGCTTTAATTTCAGGACGTAGCTTTTTCCAAAAATAAAATAACGTCACAAGGCCACCAAGTGATCCAATAAATGCGGCGAATACCGACAAGTTGACCGCGGTAATGACGTCCCCGCCAAAGACATTGACAACTAAGAACGCCCCACCGAGTAAGAAAATAATCCGTACAATTTGTTCAATGAGCTGCGAAACCGAGGTTGGCATATAATGACCATAGCCCTGCAAATACCCGCGCACTAAACTCATCATTGGCACCACAAGTAAGGCATAGCTTACCCACTGAATCACATCGGAAATTTGCTTTACACTAAATACCTGTTCTTCATCTGCAATAACAATATTTGCAATCGGTGTTGCTAATAAATTCATTAAAATAAACGCTACAATTCCTGTAAGCGTCATTAAAAGTGCACCCGTTTTGACTAAGCGACGTCCGGCATCATAGTCACCGAGCGCATTGTATTTCGAAACGAATTTCGATACCGCAATCGGCAGCCCGGCAATGGCAATACTTAGCATAATATTATACGGAATGTAAGCATAGTTATATAAACCGATATTTTCTTCGCCTACAATCGCATAAAATGGGAAAATATAAATCAAGCCTAAAAGCTTGGATAAAAACAAGCCGACTGTTAAAATTGCCGTTCCCTTCATTAAAGAAGACATGAAAAAACCTACCGTTCTCTATATAAATTCAAGTGGAATTTTTACTAGTATTAAAAGTAAATCTTGCAATAAAATCCGTTGTACTACGCTACGGGGACATTTTCTTACGTAGTCCACCAATAAACAAAGTAAAACTTTATACGAACGATCCACCAATCAAATTTCCAGTTTTAATAATGACGACTTCCCTTTGTTGGAAGTTCCATTACATTCCCTTTAACAGTTTACATGTGAAAGACCATTTACTCAAATAGTTTCTTCGATTCATGTATAATAGGTCTTAGAAAACATTGAAGCATTAAGAAAATTATAAGTAAAGAAAGTGAGAATGAACTATGTTTGATTGTATCGTAATCGGAGGCGGGCCTTCAGGTCTAATGGCCGCAATAGCCGCAGCCGAACAAAATAAAAAAGTACTATTACTAGAAAAAGGCTCGAAGCTAGGAAAAAAACTAGCCATTTCGGGTGGTGGGCGTTGTAACGTTACAAATCGCTTATCTGTCGAAGAAATTATTAAGCACATCCCTGGTAACGGACGCTTTATGTTTAGCCCGTTCACAGTGTATAACAACGAGGACATTATTCGCTTTTTCGAAGGATTAGGTGTGCCGTTAAAAGAGGAAGATCACGGGCGTATGTTCCCTGTATCAAACCGTGCACAAGACGTTGTTGATGCACTGATCAATGAATTAAAGCGTTTAAAAGTAGAGGTACGCCTGCATACAGCAGTCAACAAGTTACTAATGGACGACGAAAAAATTTATGGTATACGCCTTGAAAGTGGCGAGGAAATTCGCGCGAATACTGTTGTTGTCGCAGTTGGTGGTAAGGCTGTTCCACAAACCGGTTCAACAGGTGATGGCTATCCGTGGGCAGAGCGTGCTGGACATACTGTCACAACCTTGTTCCCAACAGAAGTACCAGTCACATCAAAGGAACCATTCATCCAATCACGTGAGCTGCAAGGGTTAGCACTGCGTGACGTCGCAGTTTCTGTACTAAATAAAAAAGGCAAGGTGCTCGTAACACACAAAATGGATATGTTGTTTACACACTTTGGCTTAAGTGGCCCCGCGATTTTACGTTGCAGCCAATTTATCGTAAAAGAGCAATTAAAAACAGGTAGTGCCCCTGTACAAGTACGCATTCAGTCGTTAACAGACTACAACGAAGAAACGTGTTTCCAAATGTTAAATAAAACAATTAAAGAAGATCCGAAAAAAGCTGTTAAAAACTTATGGAAATCTCTTGCCCAAGAGCGCTGGTTATTATTTTTATTAGAGCGTGCTGGTATTGACCCAATGCTAACAGGTATCGAATTATCACAAGAAAAAATCCGTAACTTCGCACGTGAGTTAGTCAGCTTTACGATGGATGTACACGGTACCCAATCAATGGACAAAGCATTCGTGACAGGTGGCGGTGTATCGGTAAAAGAAATCGAACCTAAAACGATGGCCTCTAAGAAAAAGCTAGGTCTTTATTTCTGTGGTGAAATTTTAGATATTCATGGCTACACAGGTGGCTACAACATCACATCTGCTTTAGTAACTGGACGTATCGCCGGTATGAGCGCAGGTTCTTTCACGGTTTAAAAAGATGTACCTAGCGATTCCAATCATTACCTAGTATCATAAAAGGTATGTTAATTCAGGAGGCTATAGCACGATGCTAAATTCTGACGCAAAAAAATCAAATTTATATTTAGCGGCAGATGATTCTATGCAAATTCATTTGTCCGTCAAGAAAATACGTGACCTAAACAAAGACGAACTCTCTTTTGCTGTTCGTACGTTTTGCTATCTCGAGCAAGAAGATGGCTTCGCCCAAAGTACAATACTGAAGCTCATCTTAGGGATTCATAAAGAGGGCAATGGCATGACGCTTGCTGTTGATTTAGTCGACATCCCTAATATTTTTCCATTGCAGTTAAAAAATATTATTGAGCACCTTCAAAAAAGCCCAGTTTTACTACAGCATATAACACAGCAGCTTTCGTACATAGAGGATTCTGATAACCGTGAATATGCCGAACAGGCTGCACATGCAAAAGAATTTTTCATTTCCCATACACAAAATGGCATTACAAGCTTTACAACAAATCGCCAAGCAACGGAAATGATGTGGCTAACAAATCAACAACAGATCATTGCAAACATCAGTCCCTTTAAGCTGGATGACAACGGCGGCCATATTAACTTTACCGTGAAAATCGGCTTCAAAAACGGCCACTTACTGCAATGCTATGAAGTGGAATGCATGATGCATATGTTCAATGAAGGTGAAAAACTAGGCTATTATTTTGAGCTCTATTTAGATCAAGATAATTATCATCACCAATTAATGTATGAAAAATTACCAGATCAGTTCATGGACAACAAAGCATTCCTACAACAAATTTTAGCGCAAATGAAAAAACGCAACGAAGAGCAGTACGATGAGTACTTACAAGTTCTAATTGAAAAATTTACAGCGAGTATTTAAATAACTGCATGAAAAAAGTCGGCCTCATGATGAGTGCCGACTTTTGTTGTTATACATATAAATAAACCGCTAAGAACATTGCGACACTACCGCCCATTACGAATACATGCCAAATCGCATGGTTGTAGGGAATGTTGTTGTTTTTATAAAAATATGTGCCGACCGTGTAACAAAGTCCACCTGCAAGTAATGTTAAAAAACCCGCAAGACCGATATGGGCTAGTAATGGTTTGACGACTAAAATAATAATCCAGCCCATTCCGATGTAAACAAGCAGCGATGCTCTTTTAAATCGATGAACGAAAAATTGTTTAAGTATGATACCAGTTGCCGCTAAAATCCATTGAATCGCAAAAATTGTCCAACCTAATGTGCCGCCAATTGCGACTAATACGATTGGTGTATACGTTCCGGCAATCAGTAAAAAGATAGAGCTATGATCGAGCTTTTTGAGGAAATCTTTATGCGTTGGCCATGCATGATACATCGTTGAGGCTAAATACAAGCAAAACATTGAAATACCAAAAATCACATAACTAACAAGTTCTATCGTCGAGCCATGTTCTTGCGCTTTTGTGATTAACGCTATTGTTGCAGGAATTGTTAACAGCGCAGCAACACCGTGCGTTAAGCCATTCCAAAATTCTTCCTTCGCACTATAGCCACGTCGTTCCACCATGATTTGAGTCATAAAAACCACCTCTTTCTTACACTCATTATAAAAAAAAAGCGCTTTTTTCCACATGGGAAGATGTCATAGGTTTCATATGATATTTATCATATCAATACAATAAAAGCCTACTAGAATAAGACATTCTAATAGGCTCATATGTATTACGCTTGGATGTGACGCGCGATTTTTTCTGTTAAACGTGTTGTTACTTTTGGTAATAACACTTTAATTGCTGGTGTAAACACAGCGCCAGATAAGCCGCCTGCTGATACTTCAACGGTACCCGTCATCAGAGTGCCGCCATCTTTCGCTTCTGCTTTGAATTCGCCGCCACCAGAGAAGTTATCTGATAGGCCTTTGATGTCAAATTTGATGTTTGTTGGTGCGTTCATTTCAACTATTTTAATTTCTAATTTGATTTTTTTCGATAAGCCTTTAAAACTACCTTCGAACGTCCAATGTGATGTTTGGTCATCGATTTGTTTGTGCTCTTTGTAGGCCGGAACTAATGTTGCCCACTTTTCGATTTTACTTACGAACGCCCATGCTTTTTCTTGCGCTACTGGAATTTGTACTGAATGTGATGCTTGTGCCATCATACTACACTTCTTTCTACAAAAAATCGTTAAATGAAAGTCATTTACATCCCTTATTATACTTGAAAATACTGGCGACTAAAGCCTTATTTTTGACGTTCATGTATCATTTGTACAATTGGCTCTAATTGTTCCATTGAAAAGTGATCCACATGCGCTACAGCGTCTTTTCTAAATGCAACCGTACCTACCTCCATTTGAAACAGTGGCTGTTGTGCAATGAATAGCTCGACGGAAGTGAACAATTCCGGTACATCTAGCCATTCTAACCCCGTACCGTCTACTTGAATTTTCAAGCCGTAATATACCGCGTCACCCATTTCGAAGCGGTCTAGTAATGTTAGCTTCATATTCGCAAATTCAAAGCGATCCGGTACCGTACGAAGCGATAAATACGCGGCATTGCGCTTTAAAAATGCGGCCTGCTCGTACGTTGTCACAAAGTAAAACACTAATTTATTGCTTGATGAATATAGTTTTTGAATTTGATCTATTTGTAATGCTTCTACAAGCTCAGAATCGAATTTATAATCCTTCTCAACGGGAAATGGCTCCCGTGCCGAGTAATCCGCGCTACAGCCTGCCAATAGTAGTACTATTGCTATCCACAAAAATTGTTTCACCCTATCCCTCCTAGCCAAAATACATTAAAATCCAAAGCAACAGTAAAAGTAACGCAACTAATAGCCAATCCAGCACTTTCTTTTTAGTTGAACGCTCTGCTTTTTGAACGATCAATTGTGTACCAACTGTTAGTAACACGATTACAATAAAATGAACATCGGTATGCATGACATAGTCATTTGCACGTAAATAATTCAAATAGACGTTAATTAAAATCACCGCCGCTATTGACATTGAAATGGTTTTCCAATTCTTCTTTTGCTCTCGTTTTATTTTTTCGTTCTTCATCAATCGGTCACTCATAATCGCAAGTCCAATAATTGCAGCAAAGATTAAGAGGACGGTGCCTATACTTAATGATGAACGCTCCATTTTTTCATACCACGCATCATACGCTTTCGAATCTGTGTACTTTACTTCATACACTAATTTTGAATATACATCTTGCACAACATAATAAGAGGACTCACGCACAATTTTTAGCTTTAATTTTTCCCCATTTGACATAACAACGACTACATCTCTTGCTCCCCAAAACGATTCGGACGACTCAACTAACTCCATCGATTTTAAAAAATGTTGCATTGCGTTCGCTTCCTGTAACTCTTTAAATGCATGTACCTTCATATAACGGCTAGAATCGCGTGCGAAAAATTGATCGGGTTCTGCATGCGAGGAGCTAATAAAAAAATGGTCGACTGTTGACTGCTCGATTAACTGCTCAAACGGGATTACAGCCGAAACTTCCTGCTCTACCTGCGTAGGTCCTGTCAAAAACAGCAGCAGGGCTACGAGGACAAACGAAATAGCAGTTACTGCATAACGCCAATGAAACGTACGCTTAGTTGCCTTATTTAAAATGCTTTTTTGCAACGCTTCACTAAATTTCGGATCATATCCAAGTGCTTTGTCAATGTCATCCTTCCATTTCGTCATACAGTAGCACCTCCCATTCAAAATCCACTAGCAGCGACTTTAATTTGTCTCGACCACGTACAAGCCTGGTTTTCACTGTATTTTCACTCACCTGTAAAATATCTGCGATTTCACGAATCTTATAATCATCGTAATAATGCAGTAACAACACTTCGCGGTATTTGATTGGTAGCTGTAGCAAAGCCTCTAGTAACTCAGACTGTTGCTCATGCTGAATTTTCATGGCCTCAACAGATGGGGTCGCCACTTTTGCCGGCATAAAAAGCCCTACTTTTCGCTTCCAGCTCCGTAAATAGTCATGACTTTTATGTACTGTAATTTTCACTAAATACGTTTTTAATGAGGCGCGACCTGCAAATTGATGTTGCTGCTTGTAATACGCTAAAAATACATCTTGCACAATTTCTTCAGCAGCCGCCCAATCCTTTACATACAAATAGGCGACGCGTATGCAGTATTCACCATAAGCGTTCATTGCTTCCCTTAAATGCTCCGTCATACACCCACCTACTTTATCTATTTTCTATATAGTCTCGGATTGTTAAAAAATAGTTTCATTTTATCAAAAAATTTTTCCAACAGGTTTCCTTTTACTTAATTTATAGTTAATTGGTTCATCACCATAACATGGGGTTGCTATTTCTAATAAAATTTTACTGTATTGATTGGTGGGCTACGGCAAGACAGCGCTAAAGCCACGTGATACGTGTCTTTATCACTGCCTTTATTGCCGTTTGCGAGGCCCACCAATC
>SMEP01000083.1_pt1 | contig 21722 bp, 20 predicted proteins | sample 2456231 | NCBI WGS metagenome assembly SMEP01 (sample SAMN10132595, study PRJNA489261) | soil metagenome | isolation source: day1 control-silty clay loam soil ammended with raw manure from dairy cow... | place: USA | collected 2015-05-15
GGTATCAACGTCTAGAGGGAAGATTTTTGCTACGACATTATTGTCATTGATCTTAAATTTAAGCGGTTTCTCTGGATTGAATGCCATTAATGCCGTTTTATCAAGCTCCTTTAAATACAAACCTACCGCCTCTGCTGCGGTCCAGACGCCAGCTTGTGAATGCGTTGCGGCATGCACAGTCACTTGTTGTTCTTGACTGGTGCGTACCGAGTACATCACACCCAGTGCGGTGACTGTTAAAGCCAAGCCCATCAACATAATTATAAGAATGGTTGCCATGCCACGTTGCTGTGAGGGTGCAGAGGGAAGACCTCTAAAGATTGATTGCATAGTAGTAACCCTTTATAGCGATGGCTATGAGCGAATATTGGACAGGCAGACGGTGTAACGAATCTTCAGTCCATCTTCGACTGAGTTAGCAAGAGCAGAGCTGCTCATGGCTGTAATAGTTATCAATGGGTGTTTAAAATCATTGCCAACACTGAAATTACTGCACTTAAGTGGATCAGTTCTGCTGAAGAGTACGGATGTCTCCGGTGCCAGTATGGCTAAATTTGTTATAGTCGCCCAACCTGCTAGCGTGCTGTCTGTGGCTGAAGGGTAGCTACTACAGTTTGGCTGATGTAATAGGGTTAAAGTACGATTCTTTTGCTCGGTTTTTTCTGGATGTTCACGTGCCAGAAGTCCGTTACATGACGTTTGTGAGGAGTCCAGGTTCTTATAACGCCAGAGAATATAAGTTGATTCTGCGTTATTGGGCAGACGAATATTATCAGTGGCAGTCTCCTCCATACCAAACCCTGCACTTTGTAATTCAAGTTGGGCTGTGAGCAGCGCTGACGCTAGCCCACCGTCATGATTAGCGTCTTGAGTCGCGACAACGGCAACTTGTACCAAGTTTTTGTACAGTGCGAGCATGGCGATAATAGTCAACATAGATAGCACTGTACCGACCATTAAGCTGATTAGGGTGAAGCCACGTTGATTGTTTATTATTCGCATGGTATCGGCCCCACGCAGATTGTACCGCCCAAGCTCGAGTGGCTAACGGATAGTGAGCAAAGGGGTTCTAGTGTTACAGATTTTTTAGGTAAATAGGTAAAGATGCGTCAGAGCTACTTATTTCTATAGTAGGAGCTGCTTGACTGTGGGGGGTGATAGAAAAGGTTTCGCCATCTTCAACAAGCTTGAAGCTGCTCTCAATACACTCACCCGCCTGTAGTTTTTCTCGCAATGTACTCACCACTAAATTATGCAGGTTCATATCTTTTTGACTAACGGATACGCGTGAGATGATATAGACCAGACCCAGCCCAATAATGGCCAATAACAGCATACCGATCAGAGCTTCGATAAGAATATCGCCACGTTGTTTGTTTTTTTTAATTAATCGTGACTGTGTCACTTTCACCTCCAATAGAGAGGGTGTATGTGCTGGTAACGTTACAACTGTTGCTGGCTACTGGCAGTCCTCGATTAGATATGGCCAAGCAGCTGAATAGGGTCTCCCCGTTTGTAATGTTTACGGCTGTCGGTAGCTGTGCACTCCATACGGGCGTGCCAGTACAAGTGGCGGCCTGATAGAGTGTTAGTACTGCAGTGGTGCTATCTCGGCATAAAATAGCCGCGGTTTGGCTGCCTGTGATGCCGAGTTCATTACGTTGGGCCAAGGCTTTTGTTCGGCCGACACCTTGGCGCAGTAAGCTTTCCGCCTCATGCAATTTTGTACTATTGCTCCAGGTGTTTGTGAAGGGCACCGCTAGCATGATAAGAAACGCTAATAGAGCTAAGCCAACCATCAGCTCGATTAAGCTAAAGCCGCGCGAGCTTACCATGTGGCCCCTGAACCTGGGCAACCGTTGGCAATGCGTTCATTTGTGTGGTTTAAAGTCAGAGTGCAACCCGTTAGACCACTACTGGTGCCGGTAGCTTTCACTGTATAACTGATGCTGCTAGCGTTGGTTAATTCATACTTGAAATCGCTCCCTTGCGCAGGGTTCCATCCACTAAACAATGCTGTGGTCGCTGCAGTGTTGGCTGTGCCCGCTGTTGGATAAGAGAGTCGACGCTGATAGTAGTTTTCCAGATTAAGACTGAGCGCAACAAGGTCGGCCTGGGCTGCTTTTACTTTACCTCTGAGGATATATTTGCTGTAAGACGGAACTGCTATAGCACTCAATATTCCGATAATCGCAACCACGATCATCAGCTCAACCAAGGTGAAGCCTGAGTGCTTTAGAGGATGCGATGTGCTCATTGACACGACCTCTGTATTTTATAGCTGGGTGGCTATATACATATATGTACTTCGGATTCTAGTGCTCTTTGTTGAGGCCGTCAATTGAAGGTCTCTACGTGAATCCATGGTTGTGGGCTGTTTTTTCAGGGAATCGCTAACAAAGTCGCCACACAATGTCCATAAGCGCTGTTCAATTGACGCTAAGCCTGCAAAAATAGCCATCGTTTAATAAAAATAATATGCCATCAAGTGTGAGTTGACCGCACCGAGATATTTGACCCTGAGGTTGAATCGGGCGTGTTCAACAAAATTTTAGGATGGCTTAACCTCGTAGGAGAGTGTTTCATGAGCAGAAGTGAAGCCTTTGCAAAAACAGGGCGCACAGCTGTGCAACAAAATATTCAAGGCACGCTGGAGTTTCTGCAAAAATATCCACCCTTTAATCAGATGGAAGCGGCCCATCTTGGCTTTCTAGTCGAGAACTGCCTATTACGTTTTTACCCTGAAGGCGAAAGAATTATCACTCCAGAAGATGGGCCGGTGGAGTTTTTCTATATTGTTAAGCAGGGTCGTATTTATGGCGAACGGGGTCAAGGTCAAGACAGCGGCCAAGAAAACACCTTTGAAATTACCACGGGTGAATGTTTTCCGATTGCTGCGTTACTAGGTGAGCGGGCGACACGTACCTCGCATATTGCTGCGGAAGACACCTTTTGCTTACTGCTGGATAAGGCATCATTTGTCAAACTCCTTTCGCAGTGTAGCGCCTTCCGTGATTTCTCAGTGCGCGGGATCAGTAGCTTATTGGATCAATCCAATCTGCAAATACAAACGCGTGCGGCAGAAACCTTAGGTTCGCAATACTCAATGGAGACCCGTTTGTCGGTGTTATCCATGCGCCAGCCGATCACCTGCGAAGGATATTTGCCGCTGCATAAAGCGGTGCAGTTGATGCATGAGCAGCAAGTGGGCAGTTTAGTGATCACCGATGAAATGCAGCGTCCGCAAGGGATTTTCACTTTGCGCGATTTACGCCGGGTGATTGCTGATGCCAATGCTGATTTACGCCAGCCCATCAGCGAGTTGATGACTCTTAATCCGTTCCATTTGCCACCGCAAGCTTCGGCTTTTGATGCGGCTTTGGCCATGACCGAGCGGCATATTGCCCATGTTTGTTTGGTGCAAGATGGTCGCTTGGTGGGGGTGATTTCTGAGCGTGATTTGTTCTCTTTACAGCGCGTTGACTTGGTGCATCTGGCGCGTTCTGTACGGCATGCTTCGTCGGTAGAAAAGCTGGTGCAGTTGCGTGAGGAAATCCGTTCATTAGTGGATCGCATGATTGCTCACGGAGCCAGCTCTGAGCAGGTCACGCGCTTAATTACCTTGCTCAATGATCATACGGTTTCACGAGTGATTGAGTTATGCATTGAAGCTCAGGGTGACCCGGGCGTGCCTTTTACCTGGCTGGTGTTTGGCAGTGAGGGTCGTAAAGAGCAGACACTGTATACCGACCAAGATAATGGCATTTTATTTGAGGCCAGCAGCCAAGAAGAAGCCAATGCAATTCGACAAAAACTGCTACCTCTAGCGCGGGAAATCAACTTAGCCTTAGATGACTGCGGCTTTATGTTGTGCAAAGGCAATATTATGGCGGGCAATGCTGATCTATGCTTATCGCGCCAAGAATGGTCGCGTCGTTTCAGTAAAATTGTGCGTGAAGCGAGTCCAGAAAACTTGTTGTATTCAACGATTTTCTTTGATTTGCGTGCGATTTGGGGACCGAATGAAGGGTGCCAAGCCTTGCGTCGTGAGTTGCTCTCAATGATTCGCGGCAACGATATGTTCCAGCGCATGATGGCGCAAAGTGCCATGCAAAATAGGCCGCCGTTGGGTGGTTTGTTCCGCAATTTCTCTTTGGATAAAAAAGGTGTTGAAAAAGACACTTTGGATCTGAAGATTAAAGGCTTGGCGCCTTTTGTGGATGGGGTGCGGGTGCTGGCTTTGAGTCATAGTGTGGAAAGCTGCAACACCTCAGAGCGTATTCGTCAGCTGGTCAGTAAGGGTGTGATTGAACGCTTAGATGGCGATGCCTATGCTGAAGCTTATCACTTTATTCAACAAATTCGTATGCAGCAGCACCAGCAGCAAGCGCGTAATGATCTGACCTATAGCAATCGGATTTATCCTGATGAGTTGAATCATTTAGACCGTCGTATTTTGCGTGAATCCTTCCGTCAAGCGCAGCGTTTGCAGGCCAGTTTGACCTTTAGGTATCAGTTGTGAATCTTCTCAGATGGTTTCGTAAAAGCCCCGAGTTGCGTAAGACGGATGCTCTGCGTTTAGCCGCTCTAGTCGCACCTGAGGTCAGCACACAGCCTTTGAGTCAACAGCGTTTTGTTGTAGTTGATTTAGAAACCAGTGGTCTAAATACGCTTAAAGATAAGATTTTATCGATTGGTGCGGTGACCATTGCAAACTCTGCGATTGCTTTGGGTCAGCAGTTTAGCTGTACGCTACGCCGCAAAAATCATGCGGTCAGTGAAAGTATTCTGATTCACCAAATACCACCCAGTGAAGTGGCGGCGGGGATGCGCCCAGAAAAAGCACTGCTCAACTTTATGGAGTACGTCGGTGGCAGTCCGCTGTTGGCCTACCATGCGACCTTTGATCAGCGCATGCTGGTTCGTGAAATGAATGATGCTTTTGCCTACCATTTAAAGCATCCCTTTTACGACGTGGCAGAGATCGTGCAATTGCTCTATCCCGAACACACGATGCGCAATCCAGGCTTGGATGATTGGGTGCGTTTCTTTGGTTTGCAGGTGTTGCAGCGTCACAATGCCAGTGCGGATGCTATGGTGACTGCAGAGTTGATGCTGATTTTGCTGAAGCGCGCCGAGCGCCAAGGGATTAAAACCTTACAAGATCTGGATATGAGCTTGCAGAATTGGCGACGACGGCAGCAGAGTGCGTTATAGCGGTGGTTGTGCTTCAGCACTGCAAGGGCGGTGCAGTGCTGAAAAGGGGCTTACTCAACGCTGGCTAAAAACTCGGCAACAAACTCATCAAAGCTGCACTGATCCTGTTGTTCAATGGCTTGCTGAGCGAGGTTTGACTGCTCGGCGAGTTGCTGATATTTTGCCGTTTTAGTGGCATCCAGGGGCGGGGTGCTTAGGGTTTGTGCGTGCTGTAAGCTGAGTTTCAAGGCAAACTGAGAGAAGCTGCACTGTTGCTCACGCATGCTGGCTAACACTTGCGCTGATGGGGTGAGATCAGGGTTATGCAGTTTTTCCACTTGTTTACCTAAGGCTTCGCTGTGCTCAGTGATACCGTAGCTGTTGTCCAGTAACTGCGCACAGTCCTGCATTTGCTCAAGCAGTTCCAGTCCCCAGTCCAACATTGGCACCGACTCACCGCAGCGATTGAGCTGTAGCTTAGGCTTGCGCCCTTGTTTGACCACGGCCAAGAAGTTTTCAGTGGCAGCAGGGCATTCATTATCGCTGAGCAGAGGACTGTCTTTTAGCGCGCAGAACAATAAGAAGGTGTCTAAGAAGCGTGCTTGCGGTAAATCAATGCCCAGTGGTAAGAACGGATTGATATCAATACAGCGTGCTTCCACATACTGCACGCCACGAGCAATCAGCGCTTCGACTGGCCGCTCACCCTCTTGGGTGATGCGTTTGGGGCGCATATTTGAATAGTATTCATTTTCGATTTGTAAAATATTGGTGTTGAGTTGCAGCCATTCATCACCGTGCTTGGTGCCGATTTTTTGATAGTCAGGGTAAGGTGTACTGACGGCACCCAACAAACTATCGGTGTAGCTGCTGAGCTCGTTGTAGCAGGGGGTTAAGCCCGCTTGGGCATTGCTTTGATAACCTAGGTCACTCATGCGTAAGCTGGTGGCGTAGGGCAGATACAAGGTGTCTTCATCAAAGCGATCAAGCTGATGTTCGCGGCCGCGTAAAAAACTGATATCCAGCGCCGGTGATGCACCAAATAAATACATCAATAGCCAGCTGTAACGGCGGAAGTTACGAATTAAGCCAATATAGCCTGCTGACTGATAGTCGACAGCTGAACGCGGGTCATTTTCTGCTTCACGCAGCACGCCCCAAATCGAATCAGGTAAAGAGAAATTATAGTGAATTCCAGCAATGCACTGCATGGTTTTGCCGTAGCGCACAGCTAAACCTTTACGGTAGACGTATTTTAATTTACCGATATTGGAATCGCCATAATCAGCAATCGGGATCAGCTCTTCTTTTGGCAAATGCCCCGGCATGGATGGACTCCACAGCACTTCTTGCGTCAGATTACTGACAGTGAAGCGGTGGATATCTTCCAGTTCGGCGAGGGTTTGTGCTGAGTCAGGCAGCGCATCAGTAATAAATTCTAATAAGGCTTCTGAGTAGTCAGTGGTAATACTGCTGTGGGTTAGGGCAGAACCCAGTACTTTAGGGTGGGGCGTCAGCGCTAAACGGCCATTACGTTCCACCCGCAAACTTTCGCGCTCAATACCATGTAGGCAATGCTTGAGCAGTGCTAAAGCTTCGGGCTGGCTGAGCAGCGCCAGACGACGAGAAAATGTATCGCTCAAGGGGAATTCCTCAATAGGGCATCGAGCCAATATGGGGGCGCTGATCATTAAGTGCAAGGGCGCAGGGCGACTTTTAGTGTCGGATACGCCATGGCTTGCTAAGTCAGTCTGAACAGGCGCCGGTTATTTTTTCTTTAAAGTTCGCGCATTGGCAAATAAAGCGGCCATTGCAGCATTGTTGGGCGCAGGTTTGTCTTGCTGAGCATGACGTTCACTGCGAGGTGCATTGCGTGGCTGTTGGCTACGCACCGCGGGGGCTGGTTTTTCGCCCGGTGTGTCACTCATACGCATGGATAAGGCAATACGCGCCCGGGGAATATCCACCTCCATCACTTTTACTTTAACAATGTCACCGGCTTTCACCACTTGATAGGGGTCTTTAACAAAACTCTCCGACAGAGCCGAGATATGCACAAGGCCATCTTGATGCACGCCGATATCAACAAAGGCGCCGAAGTTGGTCACGTTGGTGATCACACCTTCCAAAATCATACCTAGAGTTAAGTCCTTTAAGCTTTCGACACCGTCTTGGAACTCGGCGGTTTTAAATTCAGGGCGCGGGTCGCGCGCGGGCTTATCCAGTTCTTGCAGAATATCTGTGACGGTTGGCAAACCATAGGTTTCGTCAGTGAAACGCTTGGGATCGAGCTGTTTGAGAAAGGCGGAATCACCGATCAGTGAACGAATATCACGATTGGTATCTTGGGCAATACGGGTGACCAAAGGGTAGGTTTCTGGGTGTACAGCAGACGCATCTAATGGGTTTTTGCCGTTCATCACGCGTAAGAAGCCCGCGGCCAACTCAAAGGTTTTATCACCTAAACGCGGCACTTTTTTCAGTGCTGCACGGCTGATAAAAGCGCCATGCTCATCGCGAAAGGCCACAATGTTTTTAGCCAGCGTGGCATTTAAGCCTGACACCCTAGCCAGCAGCGTATAGGAGGCGGTATTGACATCAACCCCGACGGCGTTAACACAATCTTCCACCACCGCATCCAGCGAGCGGGCCAGTTGCGCTTGAGAGACATCGTGTTGATATTGGCCAACGCCAATGGCTTTCGGGTCGATTTTTACCAACTCGGCCAGTGGGTCTTGTAAGCGTCGCGCAATGGAAACGGCGCCGCGCAGCGATACATCTAACTCTGGAAACTCTAAGGCGGCCAGCTCTGATGCTGAATACACTGAGGCGCCAGCCTCGCTGACCATCACTTTGCTCATACGTAGCTCTGGTAGCATTTTGACCAGTTCAATCGCTAAACGATCCGATTCACGGCTGCCGGTACCATTGCCGATAGCAATTAATTGCACCTGATGTTTTTTGCACAGCTTAGCCAAAATAGCGATGGTTTCATCCCACTTATTATGCGGCACATGTGGGTAGACAGTGGTGGTCTCAAGCACTTTACCGGTGGCATCCACTACGGCAATTTTGCTGCCGGTACGTAAACCTGGATCGAGACCAAGAGTACAACGTGGTCCCGCCGGAGCGGCCAATAATAAATCATGGAGATTGCGCGCGAAAACATTGATTGCTTCGGTTTCTGCCTGCTCGCGCAACTGTCCAAACAGATCGGTTTCTAAGTGGCTGGAGAGTTTCACACGCCACGTCCAACGCACCACTTCAGCCAGCCACTTATCTGCAGGACGCTGTTGATTTTTAATCGCAAAGTGTTCAGCAATGATGATTTCGCAGGGGTGCATACTGCCGGGTGTTTCATCACCGAGGCTTAAACTAGCGGTTAAAAAGCCTTCATTGCGGCCACGGAAAATAGCCAGAGCGCGGTGTGAGGGCACGCGTTTAAACAGTTCGTCATGCTCAAAGTAGTCACTGAATTTAGCGCCGTCGTGTTCTTTACCGACGATCACTCGAGCGCGTAACAGGGCGTCTTGTTGCAGTACACGGCGCAAGCGATCTAATAAAGTCGCATCTTCAGCAAAGCGCTCCATCAGAATATATTTAGCGCCTTCCAAGACCGCTTTTTCATCAGCGAAGCCCTGCTCCGGATTAATAAAGCGTGCCGCTTCGATCTGTGGATCATGGCTGGGCTGATTAAATAATAAATCCGCCAATTCGCCTAAACCGGCTTCCAAGGCAATTTGTCCTTTGGTGCGGCGCTTCTTTTTGTAGGGTAGGTACAGATCTTCTAAACGGGTTTTGGTATCCGCCAGATGAATCGCCTGTTGCAGCTCAGGGGTTAATTTTCCCTGCTCGTCAATGGCGGCTAAAATTGAGCTGCGACGCTCATCCAGTTCGCGCAGATAACGTAAGCGCTCTTCTAGATTACGCAACTGCGTATCGTCTAAACTGCCGGTGATTTCTTTACGATAGCGTGCGATAAAAGGCACAGTTGCACCCTCATCGAGCAAGGCAATAGTGGCGGTCACTTGTTGTGGGCGAACGCCCAATTCTGTGGCGATACGAGAACTTATGCTATCCATCAGGCTACCTACATCAGTACAAAAGCAGGACAGGCCTGCTTTAAAAGGCTAATTATAGGCGAAATCACTCAGCAAACCAGTACCGCATCCGTTAAGTAAGATTTGCTAACAATGCTCGGCACACATGCAGGCTATGATTACGGCATACTAGCCACTATAAATATTAATTAAATAGGTAGATAAAGCATGAGCGTACCTGAAGGTGAAAAGATCCTTATTGTCGATGACGATGAGCGCTTACGCCGCTTACTTGAGCGATTTTTAACTGAGCAAGGCTTTCGGGTGCGTGGTGTTGAAAATGCCGAGCAAATGGATCGGGTCTTGGCGCGCGAGCTATTTAATTTAGTGGTACTCGATTTAATGATGCCTGGCGAAGACGGTTTATCCGTGTGCCGTCGCTTACGAGCCAGCAATAACCAAATACCCATTATTATGCTAACGGCGAAGGGCGATGAAGCGAGCCGTATTCAGGGTTTAGAGCTGGGTGCCGATGACTATTTAGCTAAGCCTTTTAATCCGCGTGAGTTATTGGCACGGATTAAAGCGGTACTGCGTCGTCAAGCCGTTAGCGTACCTGGTGCACCGGGTAGCGATGATGCGTCGGTCACCTTTGGTGATTACACCTTGTCTTTAGCCACCCGTGAGCTGAGTAAGGGCGATCAAGTGCATATGCTGACCACCGGTGAGTTTGCCGTATTAAAAGCCTTGGTCGAGCATGCCCGCGAGCCGTTAACCCGCGATAAGCTGATGAATCTGGCTCGTGGTCGTGAGTGGGATGCTTTAGAGCGTTCGATTGATGTGCAGGTCTCCCGTTTGCGCCGCATGATCGAACCAGACCCGTCTAAGCCGCGTTATATTCAGACAGTGTGGGGTGTTGGCTATGTCTTTGTTCCCGATGGCAATACATGAAGACGCCACTACTCTACCCACAAAGCTTTTTTGCCCGCACATTATGGATGGTGTTGCTTGCCGTGCTGTTTTCCAAAGCACTGACCTTGATTTATTTGATGCTCAACGAAGATGTACTGGTCGATCGTCAATACAGTCATGGTGCAGCGCTGACCTTACGTGCCTACTGGGCCTCGCCGGCCAGCGAACGGGCGGCGATTGCTAAGGCAGCAGGTTTACACTTGGTGCAAGAGTATGAAGTTCCCTTAGGTGAGCAGCATTGGCCCTACAGCGATATTTTTGCGGAGCAAATGCGTGCTGAGTTGGGACCGGATACACGGGTGCGGATTCGTGCACAGACGCCGCCTTCATTGTGGGTCAGTGCACCCAGTTTAGGACCCGACTGGATTCGCGTACCTTTATATCCGCATCCCTTACGTGGCCAGCGAGTGTGGAACTTGGTGGCGTGGTTTTTAGGGATTGGTATCTTGTCGACCGCTGCAACTTGGATTTTTGTCCGCCAACTGAGCGCGCCATTAAAACGCTTAGTGATTGCCGCGCGTCTATTTGGACAAGGGCGCCGCGTGCGTTTGCCGGTAGATATTGATACGGCCAGTGAAATGGCAGAAGTGTATCGCGCTTTTAATCAGATGACCGATGACGTTGAGCAGGCAGGACGCGAGCGTGAGTTGATGCTGGCGGGGGTGTCGCATGATTTACGTACCCCTCTGACGCGTTTACGTTTGTCGCTGGAATTATTGAACAGTGATAATGAACTAACCGCTGATATGATTCGCGATATTGAGGATATGGACGCGATTTTAGATCAGTTCTTAGCTTTTATTCGTGATGGGCGTGATGAGCCGATGGAGGAGTGTGATCTCAATGAGTTGATTACTTCTGTGGTTGCCCCATATAGCCAACAAGGGCACAGCATTGGTTTAGGTTTAGAGCGCATGCCGCTCTTACCGCTGCGCCGCATATCGATCAAACGTATGTTAGTGAATTTACTAGAAAACGCCTTGCGTTATGGTGGTAAAGAGATCGAAATCACCGCCTCAGTGGTGAATGATGAGCACGCGCCGAGTGTGGTTATTCGTGTGCTGGATCGTGGTGCCGGCGTTGATCCTGCGGATGTGCAGCGTATTTTTAATCCGTTTATTCGTGGTGATCAGGCGCGTGGTGGACAAGGTGCCGGTTTGGGCCTGGCGATTGTGAAGCGTATCGCTGCGCAACATGGTGGCAGTGTTGAACTGCATAATCGGAGCGGTGGTGGCCTAGCAGCCAGCGTGTATTTACCCATTACGGTAGATCAAGCGTTAGTACAACGGCGTAGTGCTGAGTCAGAATACAGGGTGAATTTAAGCAATGAGTAATCAAGAGCAAGACAAAGTGCGTCTGGATAAGTGGTTGTGGGCGGCGCGCTTTTATAAAACACGCGCTTTAGCCAAAGAAGCCATTGAAGGCGGCAAGGTGCATTGCCGTGGTGAGCGCTGCAAACCCTCTAAAGAGCCTAAGGTGGGCGATGAGCTGGTGCTGCGTGCCGGTTACGATGAGCGCACCATAGTGATTGAGCAGCTCAGCGCGGTCCGCCGTGGCGCACCGCAAGCGCAGTTGTTGTATAGCGAAACGCCAGACAGTGTCGTTGCACGTGAGAAGGCTGCGGACTTGCGTAAGGCTGGCGCCTTGGGTATTCAGACCGATGGCCGTCCGACAAAAAAACAGCGCCGGCAGATTCATCGCTTTAAAGATCAATAGTAGGGCGCCGCGTCGGTGCAACATATCGACATACCTTAATTTTTTTATCACGGTTTATACTAAGCCGATATTTTATTTGTGAGTGCTGTATGGCAGATTTTGATTTTACCCAGCGTTTTATTTTTGATAACAGTGATGTGCGTGGCGAGATGGCCAGCTTAGAACAAAGCTATGCGCATGTATTAGCCAAGCACACTTACCCTGAGCCAGTGGCCGCTCTATTAGGTGAGTTGCTGGCCGCTGCGGCTTTATTGGTCAATACGCTAAAGTTTGATGGTTTATTGGTGTTGCAGGCGCGCTCCAGTGGTGCAGTCTCTTTGCTGATGGTGGAGTGCTCCAGTGACCGTGAGTTGCGTGCGATTGCTCGTTATGATGCGGATAAAATTAGCAGTGATGCAAGCTTTCAGGAACTGATGCCTGACGGAGTGCTGGCGTTGACTGTAGATCCACGTGAGGGTCAACGTTATCAGGGCTTAGTTGCTTTAGATGGGGTGACCTTGGCCGAGTGTTTTAGTAACTATTTTGTCAATTCAGCACAGTTACCCACGCGTTTTTGGTTATATGCTGACGGCCAGCGCGCGCGCGGTATGTTATTGCAACAATTGCCTGCTGATCGTGTATTGGATTCTGAGGAGCGTGAAGCCAGTTGGCAGCATGTGATTGCATTAGCCTCCACCTTGACCGCTGAAGAGCTGCTCGGTCTGGACAATGAAACCATCTTGCACCGCTTGTATCATGAAGAGCAGGTACGCTTGTTTCCGACGACTGGGGTGACGTTTCAGTGCAGCTGTACCCGCGAGCGTTCAGCGCAAGCTTTGATCAGTTTGGGCTTAGACGATCTGCAGTTGTTGCTGGCGGAAAAAGCAGGCACTATCGAGATTGATTGTCAGTTTTGTAATGAACGCTATCTGTTTAATGAAGCTGATATTGCACAAATGTTCGTCGAGCAAGATGCCGCTGATGCGTCGAGCACAGTGCATTAATTGCATAACTCTGGCATAATCGCGGGCACTTTTTCATTGTAGTGCTTTTGCTTAAGTGCTACAAAATTTCTGGAGGACTCGGCTCGGGCCGTTGTTGGGGATCTCATGACGCAAGCAAAAACCGCTGTGTACACCGATATTAGTGCTGCTCAATTGATTGAAGAGGCTGTTCGCCGTGGCGAAGGCAAGCTGGCTGTGAATGGTTCATTGGTTGTTGAAACAGGTCACCGAACGGGACGTTCGCCGGCTGATCGATTTATTGTACAAGAGCCTAGCACTGACGCTCAGATTGCTTGGGGTCCAATTAACCGTCCGATTGCACCGGCTATTTTTGATGCGTTATGGACTCGCGTAGAAGCTTACGTGGCAGAGCGTGAAAGCTTTGTTTCGCATGTGCATGTGGGGTCTGATCCAGCACACTATTTACCAGTTAAAATGACCACCACAACAGCTTGGCACAATTTGTTTGGCCGTTGCTTATTCATTACTCCTGATGCGTTTAACCCATCGAGCAGAGAACAATGGCAAGTGATTAATGCGCCGTTCTTTGAGTGCGTACCAGAGCGTGACGGTACTAATTCTGATGGTTGCGTGATGATTAACTTCGCTGCGAAAAAAGTACTGTTGGCCGGTATGCAATACGCGGGCGAAATGAAAAAAGCCATGTTCTCGGTACAAAACTTCCTTTTGCCTGAGCATGATGTGTTGCCTATGCACTGTGCGGCCAACGTGGGTGAAGACGGCGATACCACTTTATTCTTTGGTTTGTCCGGTACCGGTAAAACCACGCTCTCTGCTGATGAAAGCCGTTACCTGATTGGTGATGACGAGCACGGTTGGGGTGTGGGCACTGTGTTTAATATCGAAGGCGGTTGCTATGCAAAATGCATCGACTTGTCTGAGAAAAACGAGCCAGTGATTTGGAAAGCTATTAAGTTTGGCGCAGTACTGGAAAACGTTGTTCTGAATGAAGAACGCGTCCCTGATTACAGCGATGACAGCTTGACGCAAAACAGCCGTGCCGCCTATCCGCTTGAAAACGTTGAAAAACGTGTGGTTGCGAACCGTGCTGGCGAGCCTAATGCGGTGATCTTCTTGACCTGTGACCTGACTGGCGTACTGCCACCGGTGTCCATCTTGAATAACGAACAAGCGGCGTACCACTTCTTGTCAGGCTACACCGCATTGGTTGGCTCGACTGAAATGGGTTCAGGTTCAGGTATCAAATCAACCTTCTCTACTTGCTTTGGTGCTCCGTTCTTCCCACGCCCTGCCGGTGAGTACGCTGATCTATTGATCAAGCGTATCCAAGGCTTTGGTTCAAAAGTGTACCTTGTGAACACCGGTTGGACGGGCGGCGGTTATGGTGTTGGTGAGCGCTTTAATATCCCAACCACCCGTGCCGTGATTGCGGCGATTCAAGGTGGAACGCTTGTTGGTGCAGAAACTGAGCACTTACCGGTGATCAACTTGGATGTACCTAAATCAGTGCCAGGTGTTGATAGCAACTTGCTTAACCCGCGTAACACTTGGTCTGATAAAGCAGCGTACGATGCAGCAGCACAAGAGCTGACAGTTAAGTTTGTAGAGAACTTCAAGAAGTTTGAAGTGGCTGATGCGATTAAAAATGCAGGTCCGCAGTTGTAATAGGCGTCTTGCGTCACTAAAAAATCTTGATTGTGAACTAACCCCAAGAAGTTCGACTGACTTTTTGGGGTTTTTTATGTCTAGAAAATTGCCTGTACTAGCTTAGGGGCGTTGCGCTGCACCGCATGATAGGTTGTGGTGACTGTGTCACTCGTGCCACTCACGATTATTTTTTTCCAGCAAGCTGTGTGCCTGCTCAGGCCCATTGGAACCTGCTGGATAGGGGCGAGGACGCTGGTAGTGCTGCTGCCAGCCTTTAAGGATCGGATCAACCCATTGCCAAGCGGCTTCTACTTCATCGCGGCGCATAAATAGGGTGGAGTCGTTTTCAATCACATCCAGCAATAAGCGCTCATAGGCTTCCCAGCGGCGACTGTTTTGAAAGGCTTTGGCCAGATTAATCTCCAGCTCCACAGGCTCTAAGTGCATGCCTTTACCGGGCGTTTTTGCCATCAGTTCGATGCTGATACGCTCTTCTGGTTGGAGGCGTATCAATAGATGATTGGCTTGGCTGTCGCTAAATAAGCTGTGCGGTACAGGTTTAAACTGGATCACAATTTCTGAGGTCTTTTTGGCTAAGCGCTTACCCGTACGTAAATAAAAGGGCACACCAGCCCAGCGCCAATTATCAATTTCTACTTCGATAGCGACAAAGGTTTCGGTATCGCTGTCGCTATGGATATCTTTTTCAAAGTAGTAGGCTGGCGCATTATGCCCCCCGATATGGCCGGCACTGTATTGTCCGCGTACGGTTTTATCTTTTACATCTATGCCGCTGATCGGCCTAAGTGCTTGTAATATTTTCACTTTCTCATTGCGTACCGAATCGGCATCAAAGCGCACAGGTGCTTCCATGGCAACCAGACAGAGCAGCTGCAGCAGATGGTTTTGCAGCATATCGCGCATGGCGCCAGCGCGATCATAGTAGTCACCACGGTTTTCTACGCCGAGGGTTTCATTGACGCTGATTTGCACATGATCAATATGGGCTGAACGCCACACCGGTTCAAATAAAGCATTAGCAAAGCGCAAAGCCATAAGGTTTTGTACGGTTTCTTTACCAAGGTAGTGATCAATACGAAACACTTGCTCTTCGCTAAAGGCTTGGCCAATCGCAGCATTGATGGTGAGTGCCGACTCTAAAGAGTGACCAATCGGCTTTTCGATTACAATTCGGGTATTGGCACCGGCTAAGCCATTGAGTGCTAAATGAGAGGCGATACTGGCAAACAGATGCGGTGCAGTCGCTAAATAATAAATATAGCTGCATTGTTGGTTGGCCACTAAAAAGTTCGTGAGCCGAGCAAAGTCAGAGCTTTGTTCAGCATTCATCGCAAAATATTCAAGGCGTTGACTAAAGCTTTGCCATGTCGTTTCGGTAAAGTCTTTGCGCTCAATTTGTGCGCGGCAGTGGCGTTCAGCCAAGTCAATATAACGCGCACGGGGCAGCAGTTTGCGCGAGATACCAATGATGCGCATGTCCTTAGGTAGGCGTTGTTCGCGGTGCAGGTGATACAGCGCAGGTAATAATTTGTGCAGCGCCAAATCGCCGGTGCCGCCAAACACTAACATGTCACATGGCATGCTCAAGGTTGCTCTCCTATGGGAAAAACGTGCGAATAAATAGCCGATGTAGTATAACTACAAAATCGCTACATAACTGTGGCATAAGCTAAATGAGTTTAACATTGTGAATTTGTTACAGCATATCGCTCAATCCCTCGACGCGCTGCGTAAGTCAGAAGTTAAAGTGGCGCAGTACGTTTTATCTGATCCTGCTGCGGTCATGCACAGCTCCATGTCTGACTTGGCAGCGGTGGTTGGCGTCAGCGAGCCAACCATAGTGCGTTTTTGTCGTGCAGTGGGTTGCTTAGGGTTTCAAGACCTTAAGCTGAAGTTGGCGCAAAGCTTGGCGGCGGGCGCTAGTTTTGGTCAGTTTGCAATCAGTGAAAATGATGCCGTGACTGATTATGCACTCAAGATTTTTGACACTACCTTACATACGCTGATTGAAGTGCGTGAGCGTTTAAATGTCGAGGCCTTAGAGAAGGCCATTGCGGTGATGGCCAAAGCCCAGCGCGTGGAGTTTTATGGCTTTGGTGCGTCCGGCGCGGTGGCTGCTGATGCGCAGCATAAGTTCTTTCGCCTCTTGCTGACCGCAGCTGCCTACAGCGACCCGCATATGCAAGCCATGTCGGCAGTGACCTTACAGCCGACCGATGTTGCTATTTGTATTTCGCAATCGGGACGCTCCAAAGACTTACTCACCACCGCACAATTAGTCCGCGAAACCGGTGCTGTTTTAATCACTCTGTGTCCCAGTCATACGCCGTTAGCTGATTTGGCCAGTATTCATTTAGCCATTGATGTGCAAGAAGATACTGAGATTTATACCCCGTTGACCTCGCGCATTGCTCACTTGGTGGTGATTGATGTGTTAGCCATGGGCGTCGCTATGGCGCGAGGGCCTTCCTTAGTCAATCATTTAAAGAGCGTTAAGCGCAGCCTGCGTACGCTTAGATTATCGCCCAAGACTACTAGGTCAGCAGATGAAGAGTAAGTGCTAGAATAGTCAGGTGCTTTTCAAGCGAACCTAAAGCTGGCACTATCGCAGTATTATTACTATCTAACTGAGCTGTCCGCTTGCAAGCCAGCTGTGCTTGTGAGGGGGTTGTTTGCTGCTCTTCATCGAGCACTTGCGTGCTTTAAGCATACGTTTCGTGCAAAGAGGACCTTTTATGGCTGAGGCCATCCCTGCCTTAGAAATACGTGATTTACATAAGCGCTACGGCGACTTAGAAGTTTTAAAAGGGATTTCTTTAACTGCTAATGATGGCGATGTGATTTCAATTTTGGGCTCATCTGGCTCAGGTAAGTCAACATTTTTACGCTGCATTAATTTGCTAGAAAACCCACACCGTGGGCAGATTTTCTTTGCTGGCGAAGAGTTGCAGTTGAAAACTGATCGCGACGGTCAGTTGGTGGCTGCGAATAATCAGCAGATTAATCGCTTACGTGCGCAAGTGGGCTTTGTCTTTCAAAACTTTAATTTATGGCCGCATATGAGCGTGCTCGATAATATTATCGAAGCGCCGCGTCGTGTGCTGGGCTTAAGTAAAGATGAGGCCATTGCGAGCGCTGAGATCTTGTTGGCCAAAGTGGGTATTGCCGATAAGCGCCATGTCTATCCCAATCAATTATCCGGTGGACAACAGCAGCGTGCCGCGATTGCGCGGACCTTGGCGATGCAGCCCAAAGTGATTTTGTTTGATGAACCCACTTCTGCGCTAGATCCAGAAATGGTGCAAGAAGTATTGGGTGTGATTCGTGCTTTGGCTGATGAAGGCCGCACTATGTTATTGGTCACTCACGAAATGAGCTTTGCTCGGCAAGTGTCCAGTGAAATTGTATTTTTGCACCAAGGTTTAGTTGAAGAGCAGGGCACACCTGAACAGGTGTTTAATAATCCGCAATCTGAGCGGTGTAAACAATTTATGTCCAGTCATAACCATTGAGGCAATAACCATGAAGAAATATAAAAAAATACTCTTAGTGGCGGTGGCCAGTTTGTCCTTTGCAACCGCAAGTTTTGCTGTGGAAAAACTGAAAATCGGCACTGAAGGTGCTTATCCTCCGTTTAACCTGATTGACTCCAGTGGCGACGCAGTTGGTTTTGACCTTGATATCGCCCACGCTCTGTGCGAAAAAATGAAAGCTGAATGCAGTGTAGTGATCTCGGATTGGGATGGCATTATTCCTGCGCTGAATGCGAAGAAATTTGATTTCTTAGCAGCATCAATGTCGATCACTGAAGAGCGTTTACAGGCGGTTGATTTTACTGATTCCTACTACACCAATGGTTTGCAGTTTATCGCGCCGAAAAACAGTGACTTTAAAGCCGATAAAAAAAGCTTAAAAGGTAAAGTGATTGGCGCGCAGCGTGCCACTATTGCGGGCAACTGGTTAGAAGACAATATCGGTAAAGAGATTGATATTAAACTCTATGATACCAACGAAAATGCGTACTTAGACTTAGAGTCAGGCCGTTTGGATGGCGTGTTAGCGGATAAGTTCGTGAACTGGGAATGGCTAAAAAGTGAAGCCGGTGCTGACTTTGAATTCAAAGGCGAGCCTGTGTTTGATAATGATAAAATCGGTATCGCGTTGCGCAAAGGTAACGATGAGTTAACTGAACGTTTAAATACCGCGTTAAAAGAAATTGTTGCAGATGGCACCTACAAAACCATCAACGACAAGTATTTCCCGTTTAACGTGTATTAATTTTAAGATTGCGCTGTGTGAAGCCGCCACCTTGCTGTGGCGGTTTTACTTTGCGACCTACACAAGTATTTCCGATGACTTTTGAACTCTATGGTTTTGGCCCAGCCCTGCTTGCTGGTGCTTGGATGACAATTAAACTTGCGCTGTGCTCACTGGCATTAGGCCTGTGTCTTGGACTGAGCGGTGCGTTAGCAAAAACTTCACCTTATCGTGTCTTACGCTGGCTTGGCGACGCCTATTCAACCATGGTGCGCGGCGTTCCTGAGTTGCTCTGGGTGTTGTTAATTTATTATGGCTCGGTGGGCTTTGTGCGTGCGCTGGGTGAAAATATTGGTTATCCCGAGCTTGAGCTGAGTGCCTTCTCCGCAGGTGTATTGGCCCTGGGCCTATGCTTTGGTGCCTACTCTACCGAAGTGTTTCGCGGTGCCTTGCTGGCGATCCCACGTGGTCATCGTGAAGCGGGCTTAGCTTTAGGACTTTCACGCCCACGAATCTTATTTCGTCTGGTTTTACCGCAGATGTGGCGTATTGCCATTCCAGGCTTGGGTAATCTTTTTATGATCCTAATGAAAGATACCGCGCTGGTCTCAGTGGTTGGCCTAGAAGAAGTGATGCGCACGGCGCAAGTGGCGGTGACCTCATCCAAACAGCCCTTCACTTTCTTTATGGTGGCTGCTTGTCTTTATCTGGCATTAACCGTGGTCAGCATGCTGATCTTGCATCTGTTTGAAAAACGCGCCAATCGCGGCTTTAGCAGGAGCGCAGCATGAAATGGGATGTGATTATCAAATGGCTGCCCAAATTACTCGAAGGCGCGTACTTAACCTTGGAGTTGGTGGCGATTGCCGTATTAGTGGGCTTGTTGATTGCTATTCCGCTGGGTATGGCACGCGCCTCACGGCATTGGTATGTACGCGCACTGCCGTTTAGCTATATTTTCTTTTTCCGTGGTACGCCATTACTGCTGCAGTTGTTTTTAGTCTATTACGGTTTGGCGCAGTTTGATGCGGTACGCCAGGGGCCATTTTGGCCGTATTTGCGTGATCCGTATTGGTGTGCACTGATTGCCATGACCATGCATACCGCGGCCTATATTGCCGAAATTATTCGAGGCGCGATTCAAGCGGTACCGCCCGGTGAAGTTGAAGCGGCACGTTCGCTCGGCATGAGTCGTGCACAAACCATGTGGTATATTATTTTGCCGCGTGCAGCACGTATTGGTTTGCCAGCTTACAGCAATGAAGTGATTTTAATGCTCAAAGCCAGTTCGCTGGCCAGTACTGTCACTTTATTGGAACTCACTGGGATGGCGCGGACCATTATTGCCCGCACCTATTTGCCGGTCGAAATCTTCTTTGCTGCCGGCCTGTTTTACTTGGCCATGACCTTTATCTTGGTACAGGTGTTTCGCTGGTTAGAACGAAAGCTGCGCGTGGATGCGTTGCAGGGCAGGTAAATGCTTGCTTTGGATGCGCTGAGTGAGCGGTTTGTAGCGCTGGATGCTTTTTTGCTTGAGCAGCAGAGCATTTGGCGGGAAAAACCTTTTGTCCAACGGCAATTAAACTGGGAGGCTGACTTTCCAGAGTTAGCCGGCTGGCTGCGTGCACGTAGTCTCGCTGATGCCGAAGACAGTCATGTTGATCCTTGCTCTATTCCTGCGCCGCAACCTTTTGCTGCTTGGGCGCAGCAAGCGCAGCAGCTGTCGCGCGTTGGCAGCTTTAGCCATGCCAGGTTAAGCGAGCGTCCACTGCGGATGCGCAGTGGTGTGGCAGAGCGTAAATGGCAACAGATTGAGGCCTTTGCCCGCGCCGTGCAGGGTGGTGCTGAGCAGTCTTTTATGCAGACCCGCGATTGGCTGGATTGGTGTGCGGGGAAAGGTCATGTCGGCCGTTACTTAGCTTGGCCAACCAGCAACTTACAATGTTTAGAGTTTGATTCTGAGCTGATCAAGAGTGGCCAAGCCATCAGCCAGAAATATCTTGTCCAAGCCCAGCATCTATTGTGTGACGTGCTGAGTGCGGCCAGTGCCGCACCTCTACAAGGCAGCGATGCAGTGGTAGCCTTGCATGCTTGCGGTGATTTGCATACCCATTTGCTACGGCAGATCAGTGCACAACAGACCGGAGCGTTAGCCCTCGCGCCGTGTTGTTATAACCGCACGCAGATGGAAGGCTATCAACCGCTTTCGACCTTGGGGCAGGCCTCCACGCTGACACTGGGCCGTGATGATCTCGGCTTACCATTGATCGCAACTGTGACTGCCAGCACCCGTGAACGCCGTTTGCGTGATCAATCCATGGCTTGGCGTTTGGCTTTTGATTTAGTGCAGCGTGAAGTGCGTGGCGTTGATAGCTATCTGTCGACGCCCTCATTAGCTGCCACTTGGTTTAATAAACCCTTTGCGCAGTGGTGCGCTGATCTTGCTGTGTTAAAAAAACTGCCGAGGCTCCCCGAGCAGAATTGGTCAGCACTGGAGGCTCAGGGTTGGCAGCGTTTAGCTCAAGTACGTAATTTAGAGTTAGTACGCGGTTTATTTCGGCGGCCACTTGAGTTGTGGCTGGTGCTTGATCAGGCACTGTTTTTACAGGAGCAGGGGTTTGCTGTCGAATTGGGTGAGTTTTGTCCTGCAGAGTTGACACCACGTAATTTATTATTACTGGCTCGGCGTGGTTAAACAGCGCGTCACGCTGGATGATGATTGAACTGTAGGGGATTTTATATAGAGTTAGTAACTGCTTGAATTTACTAAGATTAAAAATAGTTAAAGAAAGGCTTTACAAGGTGCTTTGAATCTATATAATAGCCGCCATTGCCGGTATAGCTCAGTTGGTAGAGCAACTGACTTGTAATCAGTAGGTCCCGAGTTCGACTCTTGGTGCCGGCACCA
>SMEP01000080.1_pt1 | contig 21331 bp, 35 predicted proteins | sample 2456231 | NCBI WGS metagenome assembly SMEP01 (sample SAMN10132595, study PRJNA489261) | soil metagenome | isolation source: day1 control-silty clay loam soil ammended with raw manure from dairy cow... | place: USA | collected 2015-05-15
ATTTATGTTCATGACTTGAGGGAGATATTTAGAAGTCTGGATCTGGTGAAGGGGCATGGCGGTCTGGATGCCTGTGTTGAGGCAAAGAAGAATTTTGGCAAGTGGCTGCACCCGAAGTTTTTAGAGGCGATTGATTGCGCCGTTGCATGTCATAGGAATGTGAAGTGATGAAGGCCCCAGAAATGGGGCTTTTTTATTGCCTGGAATTTCTAGGCTTAATGATTGGACAATGAGAATAAAACATCATACAATGGCATTACATGAAGCAATGGAGTTTACTAAATGGCAAAGCCTGCAACATCATTTGTTTTTCTGGGTGATCTTAAAGTATTGGAAAGCACCTATGTAGAAAACGTAAAAAGAACTCAAATCCGTGACGCTATACGCCGTTACAGTGATCGTAAATTTAGCACTAAGCAAATCGGAAACGATGTTTTAGTTACTCGTATTTCGTGAGGTAAACAATGCACAAATACATGCACCACATAGGCGACTTTTTGAGCGACACAGTTCACCTAAGTCCACTGGAAGAATGTTTCTATAGAAGGGCCTTAGACTTCTGTTATTTGAACGAAAGCCCATTACCTAAAATAACCCAGCAGGTTTATCGTAGGTTACGAGCAATAACCCAAGAAGAAACCCAAGCGGTAGATGTGGTTTTGCAAGAGTTCTTCACTGAAGAAGATGACGGCTTTCATAACCGCCGTTGTGATGAAGAAATTAGGGCTTATCAGGAAAACGCACATAAAAGTCGGACAAACGGCGCAAAAGGTGGTCGTCCTCCTAAAAATAAACCAAAACAAAACCCAGAAGTAAACCAAGAAGAAACCAGTCGGGTTAATTTAGGTTTTGAAAACGTAACCCAAAATAACCTTAACCATCAACCATCAACCGTTAACCATCAACCGTTAACCAATAACCAAGAAGATAATACTTCTGTCCTTGAGGTGTTTGATTTCTGGAAAGAGGTGTTTAAGAAAAACGATAGGACAAAACTCGAGGGTGTTCGGGAAAAGAAAATTAAGGCCAGACTGAAAGAAGGTTATTCAGTAGATGAAATTAAAACCGCAATCCTGAATATCTCTAAGTCTGAATACCATGTTCAAAACGGTTACACAGATATCGAATTGATTTGTCGGGATCAAATTAAGCTAGACAAAAACATAGCAATGACCAACACACCACAAAACGGCAATTATTCATCAGCAAGTAAAACCGAAGCTGAAATGGACAAATGGAAAAAGCATGAGCAAAAGCGATTACAGGGAAATAATGTGATTGATGTATCCCCTGAGCAACCATTCTTTTTAGAGGTGAAGTGAAATGGCTAGATTTACAACCGAAGATGCTGCACGACTGGTTTCTAAGATGCGTGTGAATTATGGGAAAAAATTTGCTGACCAATGGGCGGGTGTGGAACCAGATGAACTTGAGCAAGAAATGGTTGATCAGTACCAGGGATTAACATCTGCCGACTTCCTTCGAGGTATCGAGCGGATGAAAAAAGAAAAGTGGCCGCCAACTGTTCCAGAGTTCCGCCAGTGGTGTGAGCCTGAATCAACCGGATGGCTTGGCGCAAATGAAGCATGGAGTATTGCCAGAAACTCAATTGATTTTAACGGCAATGAATTAACCGTTGTCTGGACAAATGAATGCGCCGTTGCTTTCGATGCTGTATCAGACATGATTCGATTGGGTGACAAGTACCAAATTGCCGAAGCCAAGAAGATATTTATTGATCGCTATGAAAGACTGGTCACAGAATCGCGTGACAAGTCGCAGAAGCCTGTTTATCAGGTTTCCTATGGCAACGATAAGGAGCAGCGGAAACGAGCCATTACAGAGGCGCAGATCGCCGGATTGCTACCTGGGTCCGAAACGGCGTTATTACTCGAAACAATCCAGAGTCCAGAAGATGCAAAAAGAGAGGCCGCCGTTTTTGATTCTGTTGCCAAAGAGCATTTGGAAAACATTAGAAAGCTGATCAAGCGACCAGAAGTTCAGGCTGTGCAGGATGTTGATGAAGCTCCGCTATTTGACGTTTCGGGGAATCTTCCTGAGTGGGCCGATCCATTTGATGAAAGGGGGAAATATATGGAGGGGTTAAAGGCAGATGGGAAGCCTGTTCCAATGGCGCTGAGAAGTGATTTTTATAATAGGGATTAAATCATGAAAGAACTTTGCATGTTTGAAGTTGGTGATCTGGTGGCCCATGAGTCGGTTTATCGCTATGTCCGGCATATCAAGATCAAGAAAGGCGGCACATGGATTGGCTTTGGCCGTGTACCGCTTGGCCTTGTTCCACAAGAAGAATGCAGACTTGTCACAAAATCAAGTCGTGATAAAAATATCTTTTAAATGTTTGACGGAAGATATTAAAAGAGTTTATAGTGATATAAATATCACGCTAAGACGGCGTTAGGAGAATGAAAAATGTTAGCAACCGCAATAATGGCACAGCGTGCCTTTAAAGAAAAAAAGACTCTTGAAGTCAGTATTCAGTTTCTTCGCAAACACAATGATGGTTTGCTGGATTATTACGTTGTGCATGACTATACACTCGATACCATTCCACAAGACGGCGATTATGTGATTAGCAAGACAGACAATGTTTTGGTTAAAGATAATGACGAGCTTGGGCGATTCAGAACATTTAAAAACCTGCATGTTGCTGAGTCGTTTTGTGCCAGCTACGGCGGGAGTATCTTGTGGGTTCGCGGCCAGGAGCCTAAGCCTGACTTTATCAAAATGGATGATATTCCGCCGGCAGATGAAAAGGACGTTGATGCTTTCTTTGGTGAAATGGCTCAGGGTGTGAATCGTGATGCTGTGGAATTGGCTGATAGTGAGTTTGTTAATTTACTGGAAACGCTGACTCACAAGAAGCTGTCAGAAACGCATAAGAATATTTTATTAAAAGTGCTTAATAGCAATATTTAATGGAATAGATAGAGCATTGGGAGAAGGGCATGAACAAGTATAAATTTATCCCCTGGATCAGTCTTGACCAGGCGCGTGCTGAAATTATCGCAATGGGAAATGAAACAGGCGCGGAAGTGAATAACTATTCGCTGCGCCTTGCGGTTGGTTATTTGAACGCTGGTCAAGAGTTTCCATTACTTGATCAGCTTGAGCAGTATATTATCCGCAAGTACAGCGCATTAATGCAGACATATTTGGGCGATTGCAAAACATCGGGCCAGAACTGTGCTTATGTCCTGCGCGACAAAATGAATATGGCGAAGGCAGTGGAGGCAAAGTATTCAGGCGTTAAAAAGTTCACTGGTGACTGTATGCGCCATGGATTTTGCGACCATCACGTTTATGGCTCACAAAATATTAATTACAAATGCGGTCTATGCCTGGAGGAAAAATTAGATAGTGACCGTGACCCGATTCCTGTGATTTATCATTTGGACCGGAATTTATTGATCCGTGATTTCATCCGCCGTAATAGCATTTGCATTGATGACTTTTCAAATGATTGCCGCGTCCAGGTGAAGCCATTGCAGCGTTATTTGGATTTAAAAGAAACCTTGACCGCTTCGCACTGGATCTTAATCAAATGCCAGATTCGCAAGCTGCTGCTTAAAGGCGGTTATGAGTGCAGCCAGGGATTAGAGTTTCAGACAATATTCAAGCAAGTCATAAAAAGAATGGAGAAAAATAAAAATGATATTCAAGAAAATTAATTGCAGTGATCTTGTTCCATTTGAGCCATATTTATTCAAGATCGTGGCTGCCAGTGAAGTGCTTTACACGATAGGATATTTAGATTCATTCAATGGCTACATGCTGGACAAGTATCAGTATTTAGCTGACTGCATTACAGGTTATGTTGAGATAAGGGATGACAGCGATGAATAACTCAGTAGAACGCTTTGCAAGTTACATCAAGAGCCGCTTTCCGGTTGAATACGCGGAAATGGTTGAAGAATATCCAGAGGCAACAATTTACATGTTCTTCCCGGATGAATGGGCCATCTGGACTTTTCAAGAGGATCGAATTAGCGCCGTATGTGAGCAGATTGACGCTGAAAAGCAATTGGCTAAGGATTCTGTAAGCCAGACAATTGATGCTGAAGATGAATTGAATAATCTACGCGCCGTCATGAAAATGATCCAGGCAGAAAAGCAAAGTCTGTGTGAAAGTTTAAACCACATGGAATCCCTTTATATCCAAGAGAAAAAGGCGCTGGCTGAAATGCTGCACGATATTAACCGCATGAAAAATGAATTGAATGCTGAGAAAGAAAAGTCTTTCGACCTTGCGCACCGCTTGATGGAAATCCAGTCCGATCATTGGGGTTTAAACGCATGAAGCCTGACGAGTTTATACGCCGTTATGGACTGGCAGAGTCATTTAGCTTGCTATGTTCCGATACTTTGTATGTTCGTAATGGCAAGGTTTCAGTAAAGATGCCGGATGCAACGGCGTTTGAAGTTTCATTTAAGGCGCTGTCAGAAATAGTTAAGAGCCACCGGATTGTTAATGGTCTGGGTGGTGTGGTTCCCGCTGTAGAGCAGGTGATGACTTATGAGCGACTTCACCAGGGAAAACGTGCTGCTGAATTACAGGCACATATTGAGAATGTGAAGAAATGCTTATGAGTAAATTTCTTGATAAGGCGAAGGCAATAGGTGCGGGTTATGCACTTATTGTCCGGGGTGCTAAAGGATATACCAGGTTCTATAAGCGCGGATCTTGGGAGGAGTCCAGAAACTGCCTCATGTTCTGGAATGATGACCGGCAGCGTTGGGAAAATTCCAGTGAGTTAAGTTTTGGAGCAATTAAACAGGGTATGGATTGGACAGGTCGATTGTATGACCTGATCAACTTCACAACAGAAAAGAGGGAACGGAACTATGATCCATCTACACTTGATCAGCCGTGATTGGGCTAAGGCGCGCGGCTTAAAGCACTTCTTTACCGGAAAGCCATGCAAGTATAATCAGGTCGCATTACGGCGCACTTCAAATGGCTGTTGTATGTGTTATCTGCATAGTGCTTTATTGATTGCCAGCTCTGACCAATGGAGAAAGGAAAATCCAGAGCGCCGCCGTACCACCAATCGAAACTATGAGCGCTGTCAAAGACTGGCCCCGCAAAATCCGACTTTTGAGATTAAGAAATGACTGATAAATTTATTGTAGGCATTGACCCTGATTTAACTAAGTCTGGTGTAGCCACTGGACGCAATGGCAAGGTTGAAGCGCTGTATTGCCTGACCATGACTGAGCTGGTTAAGTTCTTTAATGACTATAAATATTCGATCAGGAAAGTTTATCTGGAAGCTGGTTGGCTGAATACGAAAACTTCGTGGCACGCACAGAACAGTAAGAGCCGTGGAGTAGCAGAACGGACGGCGTACCATGTAGGCCAGAATCACGCCGTTGGTATGCTGATTGAGCAGGCATTGAAGGAGCTTGAGATTAATTATGTTTTGATTAAGCCGTGGGAGAGCAAGCGGAATCATGATGAATTTTGCCGGTGGACCGGGTGGAAGGGCGGATCGACTAACCAGGAAAAACGTGATGCCGGATGCCTAATTGCCCACCACTTCTAGGTAAAACATAACCCCATTACACGGTCTGCCCTCCATAATAGCTTGGTAGATCGTGGCAGAGGTGCGATTAACTGATCTGGCCGCCTCGGACATTGACTCGAATAAAACTCTTTCCCCTTGCTCATTTAATCTATATACCGACTTACATCGACTCTTATAGTTGTTTTTTGCGGCTTCTCTAATCCTGTCTTTCGATCCTGGCGCATAAACTGCTTTGGTTTTTTTTATTCCGTATCTTCTTCTTGCCCTCTCGATTGTTGTTTCATGAACTCCGAATCTTTCGGCTAATTGAGAGTTTGATAGGGTGTCTGATAGTTTTCTCATTTCCTCTATGTTTTCTGGTGTTAGTTTTGCATTTCCATTTCCAAAGCCGGTGTTTCTAATGCTGTTTTTTCGGTTGTCTTCTTCACTTTTCTTAAAGCCAAGCATACTGTAGGCGGTCTTGCATGTGTTGTATTCTGGCTTTATTGAATCTAAATAATGTTGTTCTCTTTTTATTAAATCTTGTTTTTTTTCCACAACCTCCAATATTTTAAAAATAAAGTTATCTATTCCGTATTTATTTACAGCTCTTTGAAGGGCTTTTGAATGGTGTTTATTACTCCTTAAATCTCGAAGGTGTTCCGCCTTCCTGGTTTTGAAATTTACACTTGATCCAATGTATGACTTTTCGTTCAAAGTGTTTAGTATTTGATAGATTGTTTGCATAATACCCTCCTTTATTTTCATATTATTAGATGCTGGATGGCTTGTCTATGGTTGACCAATAAGAACTGGAATATTATATTGCCTAAGCCTTCTTTGTGTTGTTCACTCTTCTGCTCTAAAGCCGTTCCATTCGTGGAGCGGTTTTTTTATTCCTGAAAGTTATGTGTTGTGTGTGGATTGATAGGATTGTTTCATTAGTATGTAACATACGTTCCGAGTATATTCATAATACAAGCTAATAAGGAAACCAAAAAATGAAAGTTCTATCTATTTTTAATGGAATATCAGGATGCCACTTGGCACTTGATAAAGCCGGTATTCAGGTTGATCAGGTCTATTATTCTGAAATTGATAAATATGCCAATCAGGTTACACAGCATCACTATCCTAATGATATTGCTTTGGGTGATGTGACTAAGTGGCAAGAGTGGGATATTGATTGGGCTGATATTGGTTTAGTGGGCGCAGGATTTCCATGCCAGGCGTGGTCAGTAGCAGGAAAGCGGCTAGGCGATAAAGACGAGCGCGGTATGTTGTTTTGGACAACACTGGAAATCATTGCTCATGTTTTAAAGCATAATCCATCTGCTAAATTCTTGATGGAAAACGTCAAGATGAAAAAAGACTTCGAGGAATACATTACGCATCACACGACAGAAGCGCTAGGCTATGTTGAAAAGACCTTGATTAATTCAGCTCTAGTTTCAGCACAAAACAGACAGCGTTATTACTGGACTAATTTCGAGGTTACACAGCCTGAAGATAAGGGGATTTTGCTTAAAGATATTATTGAGAACGACTTTGTAGACCGCGACAAGTCATATTGCATTGATGCGAATTATCACAAAGGCGGTAACCTGGACCAGTATTTCAATAAGAGCCGTAGGCAGTTGGTTTTTGGTGCTACCTACAACCGCAAGGACGGCTTAGGCAAGGAATTGGATAAATCACTTACGATTTGTGCTGGTGACTGGCGTGGACTGAACAGAAACCAGAATCAGACGGCGATTGTTTTCCGCCCCGCTTCCATCGTTGGCAGGCGCTTAAATGAGCGTGGTGTTCGTGATGATTATAATAAAAGCGTTCCCATCACCCAATGCCTGCAAGTCAAGCACAAGAATGAAAAAACAGGGTGCTTAACAACTGTAGATAAAGACAACGTATTAAGCACAGAACCGCCTGGAAGGTATCCAGATATTTACAACCGTTGTGATATTTCATACCGCAAACTAACACCTTTAGAATGCGAACGCTTGCAGACCGTTCCTGACAACTTCACATCCATGCTATCAAACACACAGCGTTATAAGTGCTTAGGCAATGGCTGGACGATTGATGTGATCGCTCATATCTTCAAGTGTGCATTTGAGGAGAATCATGGAAACTAAAACCAGACAGGGCAGATATGCAGAACGGCGCAAGGCCAGACAATTAAAGATTGATTTCTATCTTGATGATCTGACCGAAGCGTTTTTATATGAAAGTCTGAAGGCTGAAAAGAAAGGGAATATGAAAAAGATCATTCTTGGATACCTGAAGCAGCATTACAAGGAAAAAGGCAATGAGCATAAAGAAGGGTGATTCGGTTTACGTTGATTTCGTCATGAATGATGAAGTCGCTAAGGACGGCGATGATGTGAGGCGCTTCAAAGGATGCGCCGTGGTGGATTTGGCAGAGGATGGGCGTGTATTTGGAAGGCTGCCTGACGGTACGCCGTTTATGTGCGGTGAGGAAGATGTGCGCCGTATTTCGGATGTGGGTGTTTATTGCAAGGAGCTGGATAAAGCGTTGGCATTTGTATTCCTGGTATTCGGTGTGCTGATTTTAAAATTGGTAGGTGTGATATGAAAAAGGAGGATTTTATTGCGCTGCTGGTATTGTCGCCGTTTATATGTGCGATTCTTTATACCGGTTATTTAATCCATATAGGTTGAGGTGATTGATATGAATTTAATTGAACAGTTGGGCGGGTATGAGCGGGCTAATAATAAGCTTTTAAAAATGGATAAAATTTTAAAAGAAGTTTATTACAGCCCTTCCGATGCACAGAAAGCGAATGAATTAAGACAAGCCCTTCTCGAATACCGCCGCCAGCACAATATTTATGAGGAAGGTGATTGGGTTGTCATTCCAAGTCGCGGCAACGGCATATTTCAAGTCAACCGCCTGTTATCGCGCACCGATATAAAGGAAATGGAACACGCCACCGATGCAGAAATCAAAGCAGGTAAACGCCGTCCTGAGCTGGATTCGGATACCTGTAGTGATATTCGGAATCATATCTCGCCACTTACAAAGGTGATTGACCGATGAAAGCGAATGAGTTTGTGAAAGAGCATGGTTTCCAATATACAAGAAATTTAGTACGAGATTATCCGAATCATACCCACGTTACTGACGATGGGAGAATGTTTATTAATAAAAATACGTGTGCATCTCATATCAAAGTTCAGTTGGATGAATTGGTAAAAATAGATGATCTAAAACGCCTTGTCGAAAGTCATGAGTTGGTGGAATCCTATTGCGGCCTGGATGGATCTAAGAGGTTCATTGAAAGAGATCAAGAAGCTGAAATTGATGATTATGTAACAGCGAAAATCAAGAAAGCCATCCTTGATGTGGAATCATGCTATGTGGACTGAAATAAACCCCAACACCCTGCAACTAGGCCAAGAATACCTAATGTGCAACATGGTCGCAGGAAGACCGACACGCCGTTTATATATTGTGTATAAAGGGCAGATTGATTATGCAACGCATGTTTGGAGTAATGATTAATGGATTTTGAAGAATGGATGGATAGTATAGAAGCCAATGACTATGACGATATTATCTGTGCAATGGGTGATGCTTTTAAAGCCGGCCAGCAAAGCAAACAGGTGGAGATTGATGGTCTTGAGAAGAAATTAAAATACGAAAAATTGGCATACAAAAATATAAAATTGCAATTTTTAAATAAACAGCATGATCTTGAGGAGTTGCAAAAAACCAATATTAGCCTAGAGGCAGGCTTGCGGAAGAACTCCAAAAATAAACAGAAGTTGCTCGGCAAAAATATTGAACTTCAAAAACGGATTGATGAATACGAGAAACTTGCCACCAGCATAAGAAATGATTTTGATGATTTAGGGTGAATGAACGATGATTGATTGGACTGTGGTTTTATCTGTAATTGTGGCTATTGGATTAATTCGACTGATTCAATATGTATGGGTTTTAATTGCTGTAATTATTAAGCTTTACAGGGAGTCTAGGAAACTTTAATTGCGCCGTATGTCAAGTGACTTTTGTTTATTAGAATCGTTAATATGCTAAAGTTTCATAGAGTTAATAGATTTATTGAATGAGGTGAAGCCATGCAATACCTTTTGAAGAAATTGAAAGAACTGCTGTGCCGTCATCGTTGGGAGCATCACAAGGACATAGACGGTGGATGGTGTCGATGCTGTAGACGATGTGACAGGACGGAATAGGATGAAGGTACGTGATGGAGTATTTGCATTCACAATAGGAATGGCTATGGCAACGGCGTTAAGTGAGTACCTGATCGTTGCCATTGTCCTGTTTTATTTAATTGTTAGGAAGTTATGAAATGAAAACTAAAGAAGGTGGTGTGATGGATATTCAGAAAGAAAGAGAAGCGTTTCAAAATTTTTGTGAGCAAAACTTTTATGATGAACGTCACGAGCAAACATATTTTGATGAACAAACTCAAAGTTATGAGAATGATCTAGGCGAATGTACTGAGTCAATAAATATGGCTTGGATTGCATGGCAAGCAGCCAAAGAACAAGCGGTTCCGGAAGGGTTTGTTTTGATGCCTCGAATCTGCACAAACAAAATGGCACATGCTGCCAAAGCAATTGATGGTCGGTTGTCTGCATTTAAATATGCTGATGTTTATAAAGCCATGATCGAAGCACAGGAGACAGCCGATGACTAAAGATCAAATTCAAGCAAACAAGCCAGACGGCGCAAACCATTTAGACAATAAGGGTGATTTTGTGACAGCAATTGAGTTATGTGGCGGTCAAGGCCCTGCTGAGATGATAGCTAGCTTATGCCTAACCAATGCGCCATGTCCTGAAGGTTATTTCCCACAATTAAAGAAATATTTTTCGGTGCTTGATGGTATGGTTTATATTTACTACGAAAAGCAGCATCAGTATTTAGAGTATATGAACTTGGAAAAAGTTTATTTTAATTATGTCTGGATCAAAGAATTAAGGGATGAATTAAAAAATTTACAGCCACTCTAACGAGTGGTTTTTTATTGTCCGCGTTCTGGCCTACTCCATGCGCCGTCCTTATGCAATAATGATTTAAATGTGAGATTTATATAGGTTGGCGATATGGAGAAAAGTTTAGTCATTAACCCATTTGATCTGTTATCTGATCAACAAAAAAAACTTGTGACAGTATTCCTTGAAACTGGTGGGGATCGTGCTAAGGCAAAGAAGGAAGCCGGGCTGCAGTATTCTGGCAAAGATCCATTCAAGGCCGTCAATGTACGGCGTGCAATTAATCATGCTTTGCGTCCGGCATTTGATAAAGCTGGCATTACCTTCGATCAGCATTTTCAGTATGTCGCATCTATTGCCTACGGCGACCCGAGTGAGATTTCAGAAGTAGTCAAAGTAAACTGCCGTCATTGCCACGGCGTTGATCACCGCTATCAATACTCGCAGGGTGAGTACGATAAATTTATGCGTGATGAAGTAAAGCAGTTTAAGAAGGATATGAGATTGGCGCCAAATACGCCGTATGATGAAGTCTTGGCGCGTGGCTTTGTGGAGCCATTGATTGAGGGCGGCATGGGCTTTGATCCATGGGGTCAGCCTGACGCAATGTGTCCTGAATGTGGTGGGGAGGGAGTGGACAAGATTATGATTCATCCATCTGCCACAAGTCACCCTTTGTTTGCTGGCGTATCTTATGATAAGAACGGCCAGATGATCGTTAAATTTAGAAATCAGGATGCAGCGTTAGAGCATGTATCTAAACTGCTTGGATTCCTTGTTGATAAAACTGAAGTCACCGTGGTCGATCATGCAGGTAAACTTGATGCTGCACGCCGCCGATCTGCTGCACTGAAAGCTGCCAAAAAGGACGGCGCAAATGAGTAAAAAGACTGAATGGCTACCGAATGAGGTTGAAGAAGCGCTGGTCGATGATATATGCCAGTTCGTTGATGATCCGCTTGGGTATGTCAATTATGTCTTCCCCTGGGGTGAAGAAGGCACGCTTGAGGATGCGACCGGTCCCAAGTCTTGGCAGGCCCAAGTCCTGACCGATATAGGCGATCATTTACAGAATCCAGATACAAGGTTTACGCCGTTGCTGCTGGCCGTTGCATCGGGGCATGGTATCGGTAAGTCGGCCATGATCAGTATGGTGGCGAAGTGGGCGCTTGATACCTGCGTTGATACCAAGATTGTTTTAACGTCAAATACTGAGCCGCAATTGCGGACTAAGACATTACCAGAAATGAAGAAGTGGGCGAAAATGTCCTTAACTTCACACTGGTTTAATGCAACGGCGACAAGTTTCTATAGCAATGTTGATGGTCATTCTGATCAATGGCGCTTGGATGCGATTCCCTGGTCTATTGCCAATCCTGAAGCATTCGCCGGACTACATAACAAGAAGAAACGTATTGTCGTTATTTTCGATGAAGGCTCTGCCATTGATGACAAGATTTGGGAAGTAACCGAAGGGGCCTTGACCGATGAAGATACAGAAATTATCTGGCTGGTTATGGGGAACCCGACACGGCCGAATGGTCGATTCTATGAATGTTTCCATAAGTACCGCCACCGTTGGAAGACATACCAGATTGATAGTCGTACTGTAGAGGGCGTGAACCGCAGCCAATTGGATGCCTGGGTAGCTGACTACGGCGAAGACAGTGACTTCGTTAAAATCCGTGTTCGCGGTATTTTCCCATCTACGTCAGCATTGCAGTTTATTGAAATGGAATTGATTGACCAGGCATATAATAGACAGCTTGGGCCTGAGCAGTATAAACATGCTGAAGTTATCCTGACTTGTGACCCTGCTTGGACTGGTGAGGATGAATTGATTATTGCCAAACGGCAGGGCTTGCACTTTGAAATCCTTAAAATCATGCCTAAGAATACAAATGACGCCGTACCTGCTGAATTTTTGGCAGAGTATGAGGACAAGTACCAGGCCGATGCGGTGTTCATTGACTTGGGATATGGACAGGGTATTTACTCATTTGGTAAGACTTGGGGCCGTGACTGGCAGTTAGTTCCATTCGGCGGAAAGTCTAGCAGTCCAGCATATAAGAATAAGCGCACCCAGATGTGGGGCCAGATGCGTGAATGGTTGGCTGCTGGTGGAGCAATCCCACCTGATCCGCAGTTACGTGATGACTTGAAAGCGCCTGAGCGACTACCAACGGCAGACGGCGTTATTGCATTGGAGCCTAAAGAAGCTATTAAAAAGCGTGTAGGTTTTTCTCCCAACAAAGGCGATGCACTTGCTTTGTCCTTCGCTCGACCTGTCCGCAAACGTGATAGGATTATTGAGGATATTATCAACTATAGTCAGTCCGACTATGACCCACTTGCATGAGGTAATTAACTATGTGCGCACCTGCTTTAATTCCTATTGTATCCGCCGTCATTGGCGCTGGATCTGCAATGTATAGCTCTAACAAGATGCAGAAGGAGCAAGAGAAACAACGGCGCGAACAAGAAGCGCTTGCACGACAACAAGCCAATCAGCGTACCGATATGGAAGGCGGCGCTGTGAATCTGGATGAAAACGCCGTAGCACCTGCCGGCATTGGTAACACATTCCTGACTGGTGCTGGCGGTGTATCGAATGATCAGCTTAATCTAAGCGGTAAAACCACTTTAGGAGGCTAAACCCATGCCTAAGAAAATCACGCCGCAAAAGCAAGAGGTCGTTCTAAAGCGCTTAAAGTCGCAAATGAATGCAGCTTGGACATACCGGCAACAAAACTATGATGCTCATTTAAAAGATGTGCTTGATCATGTCTATCCGCAAGCCAAACGCTTTCTAATGGGAACGGACAAGCATGATCGTGCATCCCAAAGCAAGATCGTCAACAACGTGGGTAAAACTTCGCTGAATACCTTTGCTGCTGGTATGCAATCCGGTACGTGTTCGCCTTCGCGTCCGTGGTTTTCTCTGGGTGCTAACAGTGTTATCAAGTCCAGCAATAACATTGAATTGACGGCGTTCTTACAGGAGTTGCAGGCAGTAGTCTATAAAGAGCTGGCTGCATCAAACGTGTATCAAGTTGTCCATACGCTATTTAAGGATCAGGGCGCTTGTGGTGCAGGCTGCGCATTGTTTGATGATAGTCCAGAAAGCAATGATCGAGATAAGGCGGCACTTGAGCTGATCCACTATCCTTTCGGTACGTTCGCCGTTGATGTGGATTATCTGAATCGAGTGACCTGTCTTTATCATTGGGTAGATATGTCGCTGAATGATATTGTCGAGCGATTCCCAGAAGATTCAAGCTGGCCTTATCCTGAGAAGATCAAGACGGCGATTGAGGATAACAAGAGTGAGCAAATTTTTAAAGTGGCTCACATTATTGAGAAATCCAAGAATGATCTAGTCATTGAAGGTAAGAATCTGGTTGATAAGCCATACCTGTCATACTGGTTCCTTGAGGGTGAAGTCAATTCATTCCTTCGCGTATCTGGCTTTGATGGTTTCCCTGGTGTTGTGCCGCGTATGGAAGCAATGGGATCTGATCGCTACGGCGAGTCACTGGCATCTATGGCAGTCGGTGACTTTAAAGAGCTGCAGAAAACCCATGTACAGATGCTAGAGGGAACTGATCGAGCTATTCGTCCGCCTATGCTGATTCCGACTTCAATGCGGAACAATATGAGTCAGTTAAACCCTGGTGGGCGGATCTTCTATGATCCCCAATTAATTGCTGGTAGCGCCGTTGATACGGTTAAGCCTGCTGTACAGGTAGCGCTTGACTATTCCGGGGTGATGAAGGAGCAGCAAGACGCAAGGGAGCGTATCCGTCAGACGTTCTACACTGATCTTTTCTTGATGCTGGATAACTTCGATAAAGGACGTATGACTGCTACAGAAGTGGCAGAACGCAAGTCAGAGAAGATGCTCATGCTCGGGTCAATCCTAGAGCGTCAGAATGTCGAGTTATTGGAGCCAATCATTAAGACGGCGGTTGAGCGTGTCTTGCAGATGACTGATCGTTATCCTGAGTTGATCGAAAAGCATCGCGCTTTTGCTGATCAGCCTTTTGATATTGAGTTTGTATCTATCCTATCTCAGGCTCAGAAGGCTGCCGGCTCTGCCAATCTTGAGCGTGCAACGCAATACTTGATTGGTGTGATTCAGGCCAATCCAGAAAGTGCAGACTTTGTTGATGTGGATAAACTGATTACGCATTACTGTGATATGAACTCGGTTCCTGCCGATGTTCTTCGCAGTATCGAAGCAGTTAAAAAGATTCGTGCTGATCGTGCAGCAATGCAGGCGCAACAGGCTCAGATGCAAATGATGATGCAGATGGGGCAAGGCGCACAAAACCTGGCTGGCGCTGCTGGTGCTGTAGCTGACCTGAATGCCAATCCAAATATGGAATCACCGATATGAATGATGCAGATAAACGCGACAAGCAATTATTAACCGAAGCATACGCCGTCCTATTAAGTACACCGGAAGGACGGCGCGTACTATCCGACCTGATTGCCCGTATGTCAGTCACCGTTCCAGTCTATGCTTTTGGTGGACATAATGAACTTTCTGATATTTCTTATCGGGATGGACAGCGAAATGCGGGTATCTATGTCTATAATCAAATGGCATTGGCAAATCCGGCTATTACGGCTCAGATTCATGCTGAAGTAATGGCGCAGGAAAATTTGAAGATTGAACAATCTGAGAGAGAAGACGATGAAATACATTGAGCGCATGGAAGTCGAAGCGTCTGAACTTCAAGCCAAGATTGACGGCGTAAAAAAGTTCTTGGATAGCATTGAATATGGAAATGGACCGATGCTTTGTGATGAACAATTTGACCTGATTGAAAAGCAGCTTGAGTTCATGGAGGCTTATTTAATTACCTTGCGCAGTCGAATTGATTTTGACAAAGAAATGTTTAACGCTATTGGAGCTAAAGACTAATGAATAAACTTTGGAATATGTTGCATGGCAACTTAATGAACGGTGAAGGCGGTGACGGCGGTCAAGGTGGTGGCGGTGCTGCTCCTGCTGGCAATCCACTTGGCAATGCTGGTCAAGCCGACTACTTGAATGGTGGCGAAGGTGATCAAAGCGGAAATAATCAGGGTGGTGACGGCGGTGCTAATGGTGCTGCTGCTCCTGCTGGCAATGGTGGCGAAAGCTCCGATAGCGGTACTGGTGGTGACAATGGTGCTGGCGATGGTGGTGATGGAGATAACAAAGGCTTAGGTGGTGATGGCCTTCTTGATGATGTTGGTGACAAGCCAGCGGAAGGCGAAGAAAAGCCTGCGCCGTCTGATTCTGATTTTACTTTTGAAATGCCGGAAGGTTTTACATTAGATGAATCGGTACAGTCGGACATTGTGAAGATTGCGAAAGAGCATAATGTCAGCCCTGAAGCTGCAAAGGTATTCGTTCAGAAACATGCTGAGTTGAAGCAAGCTGAACTAGCAACGGCGCGTCAGACTATTCAGGAATGGAAAGAAGCAACGGCTGCCGATCCTGAAATTGGCGGTGAATACCTGCAACAAACTATGCGCAATGTGAAGAATGCTTTGAATGCGCCAGGTGGTGCAGAAGTAACTGAGATCCTGAAACAGACAGGATTACAAAATCATCCGGCTTTCATTAAGTTCCTGAATGCCTATGGTAAGATTAATCGAAACGATAGCAATCGCGGTGGCAATCCCTCTACGGTTGTTTCAGATCAGCAAAAGATCGAAGCTTTCTACGGCACTGGATCTAAATAAGAGGGGCTTACTATGCCAGTAAATGCAGTAAATAACCCGACCTTGATGGATGTGGCAGGATACTTACCTAAGTTATCCGGCCAAGCAATCATGATCGAAGCGCTCAATTTTGCGAGTGAATTTTGGGATGACATTACATTCATCCAAGCGAACAACGGTACGCACCACGATGCTTCAATTCGTACAGGTTTGCCGTCTGGTACATGGCGTGCGCTGTATGAAGGCGTTGACCCTTCACGTTCAAACTATGTAAACGTATCTGACAAATCAGGCCAATTGGCTGATTATTCAGTTATCGACAAAGCACTGTATGACCGCATGGGTTCAAACGCTGCAACATGGCGCGCACAAGAAGATGCAGCATTCTATGAAGGGATGATGCAGAACGTACTTAAAACAGTATTCTACGGCGATATTAACGACTCGGCGCGTGCATTCGTTGGCCTTGCTAACCGTTTCAATACTGTAAACACAGCCACATCTAAGACGGCGGAAAACGTCATTGATGCTGGTGGTACTGGTGCTACAAATGCGTCAATCTGGTTGGTAGGTTGGTCGCCGCGTACTGTTGCTTTATTCTACCCAGAAGGCACAAAAGCAGGTTTGCAGATCCAAAACTTGGGTCAACAAACACGCCAGTCTTCTAATGGTAAATCATACGAAGCACTTGTGACCTACTTTGAGATCAACGTGGGCCTATCTGTTCAAGACTGGACTTCTGTTGTTCGTATCGCAAACATTGATGTGACTACGCTGAAAGCCGACCTTTCATCTGGGCCGGATCTGCCTGCTCTTATGGACCGTGCGACTGACATGCTTAAAAACTCTGGTGGTATGCGTCCAGTGTGGTACACAAGTCGAACTGTCCGTGGCTTTATCCGCTCACAAGTGGAAAAGAAAACAGGCTTTACATTGCACTCTGAGGATCTATACAACCGTGACCGCAAGGTTGCAACGTATGCAGGGTATCCAATCCGAGCGCTTGAAACGCTACTAAATACCGAAGTCCGTGTCGTTTAATACGGCGCGACTTTCCAACTAATTAGGAGATTGGAACTATGATTGACTTTCAATTGTTATTCTCAGACAAACAAACGCTTGCTGCTGGTGACTCAACCAATACGCTTGACCAGAAGTATGAGTTCAATAATGCCGGTGGTTTTATCCAGATCATCGGACACAGCATTGCTGGTGCAACTGGTATCACTGTAACTGTAAAAGAGTCTGCAAACGGTACGGATTGGATTGATCGTGAAACTCAAACCTTTAGCGATATTGCCGCCGTCAATGCTGGTCAGTGTGCAATCGCAATGGGTAAACCATTGAAGCGTTTTTGCAAGCTGACTTACGCCGTGGCTGGCACTGTGTCTGGCGGTACTGTGACGGCGTTCTTAACCAACAAGATCACTTCACCTTCCGTTTACCCAACGAAACGCACATAAAATAGGTTAGACTATTTTTGAACACAAGAAAGGCTGGATGTTATGTTCAGCCTTTTTTATTAACCCCAAAGAGGAAATTAAAATGACTGAACAATTAAAGCTAGTTAAGGTTCGTCCTGGTATGTCCGGATTCTATACAAAGGTGCTGGAATCTGGTGAATATGGTCGCATTCCTGTTTCGATTAAAGAAACAAAAAACGGCTGGTTTGACGATGTGCCTGAGCAAGAAGATCACCTTTCCGCTGCCATGGCTGGCCGTTTAAGTGGAGCAGATGCCAATGCTAATAAAGCTAATTTTTATGGTGGAACTGATTCGAGCAACGGCGCAGGTAGTCCATCACTGCCTAACCAAGTCGGCGGAGAAAAAACCGATTACGCGCAATCAGAAACTGCACTGGTCGGTGATGCGCCGTCTGCACATACATCGGATGAAAGTTCTGCTCAAGATGCTGGTGATGAAGGCCAGAAAGCTGCTCAGTCGCAAGATCAAAGCAAAGACGACGCTGACAGTAAAGGGCCAACCAAGTCAGACATCATAAAAGAGCTGGAAGAATTAGGTGTTAAAGAGTTCAACCGCAGCAATCGCAAAGATGAATTACAGGCATTGCTTGACTCAGTTAAAGCCGGCTTAGTCCAGGAGTAATACATGAATCCGCTATCCCCAATTGAAATCTGTAACGCTGCTCTGATCTTTGTGGGTAGCGGTTTGTCTATTGACTCATTTGAAGATGAAGACGCGGCAAGTAGAGCTTGCCGTCTTCAGTTCCCACAATCGCGCCGTGAATTTCTCGATAGCGATTATGATTTTTCATTTGCAACAACGCGGGCCACATTAGCAAAAATTGCGAATGCTGATAACTGGTATCAGTTGCCGGCCAATATGATTAAGCCTATCTGCCTGGCTGGTGATGACAGAACAAATTTCCATATTGAAAGAGGATTGCTTTACACGACTCAGGGAGCGCCTGAGCTTATCTTTATCGAAGACTCTGCGGATCTATCCTGGTATCCAGCCAAAGCTGTGAGCGCCGTCCAGTTTATTCTTGCGTCAAAGTTGGCAATCATTCTAAAACAGGATTGGGAGTTAGCCAGATCTTTGCAGACTCAAGCGCAAAACCTGATCTCAGAAGTTGCCAAGTCTGACATTGGGAATCTGGAATTGCCTGAATTTGTACCGTATGAATCCGGCCTTTTTGGGGAGCGATAAACATGCAAAATAACTTCAACGGCGGCATTATCTCGCCAGAAATGTATGGCCGTTCTGATCAGGCCAAGTATCAAACAGGGGTAGCCGATGCAAACAATATGCTGGTCCTCCCCCACGGCGCATTAGACTTTAGAAATGGCTTTGAGTTTGTAAGTAAAATCACTGGTCCATTCCGGTTGATTCCTTTTATCTATTCAGATGAACAGGCAATCATTGTTATTCTTAATCCGCCGTATGCTTATTTTTCCACAATGGGCCAGATGCTACTTGATGGATCTGGCAACCTGCTACGTGTAAGCATCCCTTATTTCCCTCATGAGCTTTCAGGGCTGCGATATGCTCAATCTGGTGACATTATCACCATCACCCACAAGGATCATCGTCCTCGACTTCTCAAGAGACTTGGTGCTACATCGTGGAGCATGACGCATGCAGAATTTACAACCGACATTGCTGCGCCTGCTGCTGCTGGTACGGCGCAAAATACCAACACGGAAAACAATCACAAGATTGATCACCGTTATGTGGTGACGGCGTGGAAGGGTACAGAAGAATCAGCCAAGTCGAACGTGGTGACATTGAATAACGATTTAACTGTAAGACCAAATACCAATACGATCACATGGGCCGCCGTTGCTGGTGCTGATAAGTACACGGTTTATAAGAGTCAGTCCGGCGCGTGGGGGCGCATTGCTGAAACGGTTGATCTAACCCTGATTGACAACTACATCGAACCAGACACAACCTTAACGCCGTCATTTGTCCGAAATGTATTTAGTGGCATTGGCAATTACCCTGTAGCGGTTTCATATATCCAACAACGTAAAGTCTACGGCGGTGGCTCACAGACTCCACAAGTTTTGAATATGTCGCGTTCTGGAACTGAGGACAATTTTACCTACTCAATCCCGACTCAGGACGATGATTCGATTCAGTTCCGAATTGCTGGTCGTGATGGGAATGGTATTCAGCACCTTGTGCCAATGAATGACCTGCTAGTCCTTACAAGTGCTTCGGCATGGAAGATCAGCGCAACGGCGGCAATCACCCCTCAAGACATTATGGTTTACCCACAAGCCAACACAGGGGCCAATGAATGCACGCCGTTGATGACTGACAGCGTGTGCATCTTCTCAAGTGATCAGACTGGCCGGATTCATGAGCTTTCAATGAGTGCTAACCGTACAGGCGCATATCAGGCAATTGAGCTGTCATTAATGTGTCCTCACTTATTTGATGGATTTAAAATTATTGACCAGGCCATTACTCGAAATCCATTTACCTGCGCCTTCTTTGTCCGTGATGACGGCCAGATGATCGGCCTGACCTATGATCCATTACAGCAAGTCTTCGGATTCCACCGTCATACAACCAATGGCAAGATTAAGACTGTTGCTGTTATTCCTGAAGACACACAAAGTTCTCTTTATCTGGGGATTGAGCGCAACGGCGAAATGTTCCTTGAGCGCTTTAGAATACGCCGTACCTTCGACAACGCTACCGAGAATCACTTGGATTGTTCTGTTGTGAGAACTTTTGCAACGGCGCAAACCACTGTCACCGGATTGAGTCACTTGAATGGGAAATACGTTTCTGTAGTGGCTGACGGAACCATTGAAGCGGATAACCATTTGGTTGAAGACGGCGAGATTACAATTCGCAATCCAAGTAAGACGTTTATCATTGGCCTGCCTTATGATGGATATTTTGACACCTTGCCACTGTATGCAGCTTATCAGGGCTTTAATCCGCTCAAGCCTAAAGTTATTACAGACGTTCATTTCCGTGTTTATAAATCAGCTTCGGTATTTTCCGCACAGTATTATTTAAGTGAGAGTCTTACTTTCCTAGCTAAACCTTTTGTGGCTAAGGCGACTGAATCGAAAGCGCGTTTAGACGAGCCATATAATACGGCGCCTGATCTCTATACAGGGCTTATTCAGGTCCCGATGTATGGAACCCCACAAAAGGATTTACAAGTCCGTATCAGCCAGAAAAACCCATTGCCGTTGACAGTTCAAGCAATTCATTTGGAGTTTAAATAATATGATTAGAATTATTAAAGCCGATGAATCGCATGTCACGCCGTTGATTAAGAATCTTCGTAATGTGGACCAGGCAGAAATTTACTATACAACCGGATCAACCGATTACTTCGATACCATCCTGGACGGTATTAACGCGCCGGACTCAGATACTTATTCCATATTCAGTGATGAAAAGCTGCTCTGTATCTGCGGTATTGTGCGCCGTCCTTTTTACAATATTGTCTGGGCGCTGGGTACGAATGAAATCAAGAATCATAAGTTAGCCTTTTACCGGGAAACTAAAAAGCTGCTTATGAGTCACAGGAATGAGTTTCCCATGGTCAACTATGTCTATGAAGGCAATCCAGATGCTAAAGGGTACTTGCAACGTCTAGGCTT
>SMEP01000110.1_pt1 | contig 20833 bp, 19 predicted proteins | sample 2456231 | NCBI WGS metagenome assembly SMEP01 (sample SAMN10132595, study PRJNA489261) | soil metagenome | isolation source: day1 control-silty clay loam soil ammended with raw manure from dairy cow... | place: USA | collected 2015-05-15
TCTTCATGGCCTTCCCCGCGACCTTTATTACTACCCTGGCTGGCTTGGCCTTGCTGGGCACGATTGGAGGCAGCTTGGCAGGTGCCATGGCGGAACCCAAATCGCGTGAAGCCGCTTTGATCACCTTCCTGGCCTCGGCAGCCAATATCACCCTATTTGGGATTGGCGGGGCCTTCTGGGGGCTGGTGATTGGCCTACTGGCGTACTTTATTTTGAATGGGAAACTGCCTGCGGGGCGCGCGGAATAACACCCCGCCGCCATGCTTCCAACACGTTAATTGTATGCATTCAACCACGCTAAAATCGCGCATGATCCTGACTGCCGTACCGATACACAATCCCGAAATTACGACGGGCGATCGCAGATAGTTGGGCACCTAGCTTGGGTCCGTCGTAATGGTAGGCCTCGCTCAGCGCGCCGGCCAAGGCACCATAAGTATCGTGAAATCCCATTCTTACATTGCTTGTTGAGTCACCTGAATCTAACAACGATTGTGTTTTACGAACAACAGTAGCCTTCGGCATACCCTGAGTTCCGGGGATAGCGCCTAAGCAACAAGTTCCGGTTTTCCTTTTCGGAAACATCTTAAAAGATCGGGACGAGGCATCCCATAGCATCTCAGGATGCTGAAGAACAACCCCACACCTTTGCTGCATCCAGACAAGCCGCCACACATGCTCAATATGCTGTTGCACTTGTTCGCCATTGCGCTTATCGGTTGTTCGTTGTTCGCGGCCTTTACCTATATTTACTCAGTCACGACGAACCGTATATCTGTATATCGTAGCCACCTGAATATGGGCGCCTATAAGGCGCAGTTTTTTCTGGATCAGCGTGAAGCTTTGCTGCGCTCTATTGCCGCGACAGCAATCCATACCAACAGCCTGCCGCCGCTACGCGCTACGACTAATGGCCCTCAGCTTACGCGCTTGCCTTTGCCTCACCTAGGCAAAGCCACATCATGGGAATTGCTGCTGACGCAACGATATTTCAAGGCTATTAAGCGATCCGGCAAACGCCTGATCTACAGCCCCCCTTCTCCTTTACCAGCCTTTGCGCTTGAGCAAAAAGCAGATAACAGCTACCAATGGACGCCACTTGAGCAAGGCTCAATTTCCGGCCCCCGCACAATTAATGGTTTCCCCAGCAGGAGCCCCCCCGTTATCTGGCTACGCCAACCTGACGGTGATGGCGAACGGCTGATTGTTTATGCGCCAGTCGACAGGACCGACGACAGCTATGGCTGGATAGGCCTGGAGTTACAGGACCTGCATCACACCCTTCAACTTGAGGAACCCCCGGAGACCTCATATGCCCTGCTGGACAGTCATGGCAGCATAGTCCTGCACAGTCAAGGAGCACCCAAACAGATCAATACGCTGCCGGGCGATCATTTCGGGTTCGAAAGCAAGGGCTGGATACCTCAGGATATTGTGCTGAGCAAGACGATAGGTACGGGAGGTTTACGCATTGTCTACTCCATACCCATGTGCCAATTATGGAAAGACATCATGGGTACGTTGTACCAAGCAGCCATTGCTGAGTTGCTGTTTATCCTTTGCGTTTTACTGGGCATGCGAACAATCCAGCGCCAACTGATTATGCCCGCGCAGCGCCAACACGAAGCGCTGATAGACAGCGTGACGCTTAACCAGAAGCTCATTGCCATCGCCCCTATCGGTTTGGCGTTAATCGTCAACGATAGCGAAACGGTACTGCGTGAGAATGAACAAGCACATCTATGGAGACTGCACGACCCTTTCTGGCGCAACCGCCTGGCCAAGTCTAACGATACGACTGTCCATAGTGACGCCTTGCTTGATAACGGCAGCATCGTACACATCACATCGGTGCCGTTGTCTTATCGCGGCCTGTCGGTTTCCCTGTGCGTTGCCTCGGATATTACAGCGCAGAAAGAAATAGAAGCCTCATTGAACAAGGCAAGAAAGTTCGCTGAAGATACCAGTCAGGCCAAAACCCGTTTTTTAGCCACCATGAGCCATGAAATTCGTACCCCACTGTACGGCATCACGGGAACCCTAGAACTGCTGAATCTCACTGAAATGACTATGCAGCAGAAACACTACTTAGATACTCTGCACCGCTCTGCAACAGCGCTATTTGGCACGGTCAACGACACCCTGGACTTATCACGCATAGAGGCAGGCCATGTCAAACTGAACTCAGCCCCTTTTTACCTGCTGGAACTGGCTGACGAAGTAATATCCGCTTTTGCCGCGCGTGCCGAAAGTAAAGGCCTATGCATTTACTCCGTAGTTGATCCCCAACTAACGGCCACTGTCATAGGTGATCCAGAACATATACGTCAGATTCTGGACAACCTGGTCAGCAACGCCATCAAGTTCACAGATGCAGGGCATGTCGTACTAAGGGTCAAGCTCCTGAAAACCCAAGGGGCTAAAGTACACATCATCTTTCAAGTCAGTGACACAGGCATAGGGATAGCAGAAGAATTCATCCCTCGCATTTTTGACCCGTACTTCCGACCTGATACCAGCCCAGTCAGACAAGCGCCAGGCACGGGTCTGGGCCTGGCCATCTGTCATCAGTTATCCAGGTTAATGCAGGGTTCACTGCATGTCGTCAGCAAACCTGGCCTGGGCACAAGCATTTCTTTTGAACTATCACTGCCTGTTACCCATGAGCAGCCGCCACAGGTCTATCCCGAGCTTTACCCCCGCCCAATTTATGTCAGCGGCCTGCTTCCAGAGACGGTATCCAATCTTTGCGCGTGGCTACGCCACTGGGGTGGCCTTGCAGTACCGTATAACGGACATAAAGATATCCTCCATCCAGAGGGCATCATGGTGCAGGCATGGCCCCCGGTCAACGATCAGGCACACTGGCAAGGTCCGCATATACTCGCCAGCCCTAAAACTGGCCAGCATGAGCTGAACCACAAAACAAACGTCTATTTTGCTCCAGCCCATTCAGTATTGGGGATGGGAGTGACCATACAAAAGGTACAACGAGGCCACAGCCTGGGTGCCGCCCCATCAGTCCCAATAAGAACGCAGCCCCAACTGGGGCTGCGTTTGTTGGTCGTGGATGACAACCCGATCAATCACTTAATCCTAAAAGAACAACTTCAAACTCTGGGTTGTGATGTGGCGTGTTTCCACGATGGTCGTCAAGTTCTGAAAAACGCCAATCTGCATACCTTTGATGCTGTATTGACAGACCTAAACATGCCACTGTTATCCGGCTATGAGCTGGCCCAGGGATTACGCAAGCTAGGCTATTCCGGTTCCATCCTTGGAATGACTGCCGACGCCTTCCCCGATACCGAAAAGAAATGGCATCACGCAGGCATGGACTGCCTACTGATCAAACCACTCTCCCTGTCCATGCTGCAAGAACAGCTTAAACCCATAGCCTGCAAAGAGACTTGAACACCATGCTTACACAATGCCGTATTCTGACTCTAGACGATGACATCCTGCAGTGCACGCACATAGAGCACCTGCTGCAAGACGCAGGCCTACAAAACATAACGCAAGCCTATACAGCACACGATGCCCTTAGACAGCTGCATCGCCACCACCATCAACTGGTGATTCTGGATCTGGATATGCCTGACATCGACGGTATTCAATTCATCAACCAACTGGCATTACAGAATCTCAAACCCACGTTGGTCATTTCCAGCTCTTATTCAACACGCATCCTGAATAGCGTCAGCACGATGGCCAAAGAGCAAGGATTCTCAGTCATAGGAGCCTTCCCTAAACCCTTCTCAGCCGAGCAAGCACAGCAAGTGATTAATCAGCTACTCTCGCCGGCAAAGGACAACCACAGCAGTCCGCATACGGTCCCACAGATCACCGAACTTGATGCGAACCTATTAAACCGGGCTCTGGACAACAACGAGATACAAGGCTGGTTTCAGCCCAAGCTATCCTTGCATACTCAGCAGATCGTCGGTGCCGAGGTGCTAACGCGCTGGCAACGGCCAATGCATGGTCTGGTCCAACCCAACCTGTTTCTACCCTCCATCAAGCAACACGGCCTAGAGCAGAACCTATTGTTCAAAATGCTGGATGACGGCCTTAAAGCGCATGCAACATGGCACAATCTTGGCTACACAATACCCATTAGCATCAATCTTCCGGTGTCGTTGCTGCAAATTGCAGACTTGCCCGACAGGCTGCATGCCATCGTCACGCAAAAAGGTATTGCTCCTGGCTCCATCAGTTTTGAACTACTAGAAGACGAAACGCTTAGTACACCCGGCCTATACCAGATGGGTGCCAGCCGCATGCGCCTAAAAGGCTTTGGCTTGTCACAGGATGATTTCGGCTGCGGCTACAGTTCAATGTACAACCTGCTTGCTACGCCATACACTGAGTTGAAAGTTGACAAGTCCTTTGTTACTGACGCATCAAACGATGAAATACGTATAGCTGCACTGAGATCAGCCGTCACACTGGGACATAAGCTCAATTTGACCGTCACCGCTGAAGGTGTCGAAACCCAAGAGGATATGGACTTGCTTAAACAGCTGGGCTATGACTGCGCACAGGGTTTTTTGTTCTCAGCGGCGATTAATGCGACACGATTTGGGCAGCTGTTGCAAAATCAATTGCAGTGCACTCATCGGTAACAGGAATACGCCCTCTCCCGCCCAAGGCATGCAAAACACCTCTTTTCAAACCATATCACGGCACTTGCATCGCCAAAGCATCGCTATCTTCGGCAGTCTTGCATTAGTGCTGGTACTCAGCGGCCTGTTGGTCGTAGGCGCCCAGCGGGTCATAGAACAAGAGCGCCGCAGATTAACTGTCGATTTCCAAACTACCGTTGCCTATATTCGCGAGCAGGAACGGTTTTTACAACAGCTCCACACGCAAAATGGACGCTTCCACCTTGCAACTACCGAGCACAGCTCCACTCGCAATGAAAATGAAGCGGTCTCGTTTACCATGCACTCTGGAGAGTCCTTGGTTGCCCAGTCATTGCAGCAGGCCTACTCTGCTATTGGCCACCACATGGCAGAGGTCTATGCCTCCTTCTGGGCAGTCTCGTATTACCCCGCATCATTTCTGCTGCTAGTCAACAAAAACAACAATATCAGCCTGCGCATACCTGCCATAGACCCCAACAACCTATCGGAGTCCATCGATAGGGCAGTACAGCAACAGGCTATCAACGAAGTACGCCAGAACAAAATCCTGCGCACCACCGTTCCAGCCGCCAAACCCGTACCAGGTAATCCGTATGTGCCTAAAGTGACCGTGCGCTGGCTGCCGCTGGATAATCATCCCCAGAGAATGCTGAGCATAGTCCCAGCTGGTTTTCCTGCTGGCATATCACCAGAAATGACACTTCAGTCCTCAGGCCTATACCTGGCGATGTTGATGAATAAGCGTCGGCTAAGTGCACCAGGAAATTCCTCACCATTGCTTGAGCACCGATTTTGGTTAACCCATGCCGACCAGGGGCTGCTCATGGGGCAAGGCCCATTACCCGTTGTAGACAGCGATGGCTACACGTTTACAACCAATGGGTTAGTGCTACGTTTACACAGCCAACCCGACAAATGGACGGGCTATTACCAGGTAGGCTACAACAAGGTTTTTGAAGACAATATCTGGATGCCCATCAGCGGCCTAGTCCTGTTCATATTAAGCGTACTGGGCGGCATTAATTATGCTCGCTGGTATAAAAACAGCGTCATAGAACCAGCCCAGAAAGCACAGGATGAAATTCTAGAAAGCGAAATGTTTAACCGAACGCTGATAGCAACCGCTCCGGTTGCGCTCTGTCTACTGACACGACAGCACGGTCATATTGTGTTCGCTTCCCATCTGGCCCAAGACTGGCTAGGTCTACGCCCCGACAGCCGCTTTCCCCCGTTGCGTGACGCTGACACCCAGCGTCGCCAAATTCTGGATGCACAGTCACCCGGCGTTATTAAACAACTAGATTGGGGAAATCACCTTAACCTGCATGTGGCTTACGCACCGACACGCTACAACAAACAAGATGTTGTACTGTGCGCTTTCACCGACGTAACCGTACGCGTCCAAGAGCAACACGCACTAGAGCGTGCTAAAGCTGCCGCGGACGAGGCCAACAAGGCTAAAACCAGTTTTCTGGCCACCATGAGCCATGAAATCCGTACGCCGCTATATGGCGTACTTGGTACGCTGGAACTGCTATCGCTGACACGGCTGGACGAGCAGCAGCAACAGCATGTAAAGCGCATACAGCACGCCTCGGAGTTACTCCTGCAGCAGATCAGTGACATTCTTGATGTCAGCAAAATTGAAGCAGGCCAGTTGCAGTTGGAAATTACGACATTTAGCCCACGTGAACTGGTTCAGCATTGCACTAGTATTTATGCCGCGATGGCAGAGCAAAAAAAATTACTGTTGTTCTGCACTATTGACACTGATATATCAGAAAACGTACAAGGCGATGCCGTCCACATACAGCAAATTTTAATGAATTTGATCAGTAACGCCATCAAATTTACCGAGGCCGGCCAAGTCATCGTACGTTTACATGTGGAACAAAAAACAGACCAGCTATCTACCTTGATATTTCAGGTTACAGACAGCGGCATAGGCATTGCCCATGACAAAATGGCGGATTTGTTCGCCCCATTTTATCTGATAGAGCCGAGCAAACACACCATACGTGGCGCTGGGCTAGGCCTGTCCATCTGCGACCGCCTGGCACAATTAATGAGTAGCCAGATAGACGTCATTAGCGAGCCCGGCCTAGGCAGCAGCTTTTCCTTGAAGCTGGAACTGGCGCATACTCTGCCCAAGCTGAACCAGACGCCAGACCTGGGCGGATTACAGGTACGAGTACGCTCGCCTCACCCAGAGCTGTCACAGCATATTTGTCGCTGGCTGAGTAGTTGGGGCGCAGATGCCCAGCCTGCGACAGCCATATTGCCTACACCCGGGGGGGACCACTGGCTAGTTGATATCCTGATGCCTAGCGGTGACTGCCCACCAGGTTGGAGCAAACAATATGTAAACGTGTCGCCACAAGATGGCATCTCTTTTCACCCAGAGATTGATGGGCATAGCGTAGACAGCATCGCCCGAGGCCTGCAGCATGCAGCGGGCAAGCCCCCCCTCTTACCTACGCCACTCCTTTCAGAGACTCATCAGCTGAACTTGAAAGTACTGATTGCAGAAGACAATCCAATCAATCAGGCCACGCTTTCGGATCAACTGGAGCAACTGGGTTGCCGGGTAAGCGTCGCACAAGATGGCAAGGAAGCCCTTATGCTATGGGGCATTTCGCCCTACGACATTGTGCTGACTGATGTCAATATGCCCCATATGAATGGTTATGAACTTACGCAGGCGCTGCGCACACTTGAAGTTAGCAGCCCTATTATTGGCGTTACAGCCAATGCCATGCTGGACGAAAAGCAACGTTGCATGCAAAGCGGCATGGATGCGTGGTTGGTCAAACCTATAGATCTGCACAAACTTTATACGCTGCTTAGTACGTTACGCCCAGATGCTATAGTCACCGCTCAAAGCATCGCCTCCCTCTCGGCACAAAGTGGACTAGCCATCACCCCCGTCCCGGAAAGATATCGCCAGATTTTCCAAAAAACCATGCGTAAAGACCTCGAAGAGTTCAAACAAGGTCTGGATGAAAGAAACACCCTGTTGCTTACCCAGAAGCTGCACCGCATGCGTGGCGCCTTGGCGGTTATTGAAAACCTTGCTCTTTCTGAACGGCTAGGAACCATGCATGATCAGCTCGTCGAAAATGGCTGGACAGACAATACACAGAAAAACCTGCTCCTGGTATACACCATCCTGAAAAAAATGGTTGGTGACACTTAATGCAGACCTGGCATCACACATTAAAAACATAAAGCGCTATGCTTAAAATCCGTGTAGTTATTGCAGACGACCACCCTCTAGTCATTATGGGTATCCGTGAACTTCTCGAACAGGATATCCACACTAGTGTCGAAGCCGCCGTGCTTTCCCCTTCTGAGCTTGTTAAACAACTGGAACGCACACTTCCTGACGTTGTCATTACTGACTACAACATGCCTGACGATAAACAGTATGGGGACGGTATACAGTTCATCAGTTATCTACTGCGCCGGTTCGATGGGCTTAAGGTCATCATTCTGACCATGTTGTCCAACCCAATGATTATTTCGTCGCTGTATGATGCCGGTGTACAAGGCGTAGTCCTGAAACAGCATAAACTGACTGAAATCCTTAAAGCCCTGCACATGACACGCCTGGGGGTCAAATACTACCCTCCTGGATATACTGAAAAAAAACAGGCTGAAAAAGGCGGACCTATAGAAGAACGCTTAGCCAGTCTGACACCACGCGAGTTTGAAGTACTACGCCGATTTGCCCAGGGGCAGACCATAGGTGAAATTGCAGAACAGCTGAACCGCAGCATCAAAACCGTTAGTACACAAAAAACAGCTGCCATGCGTAAGCTGGATGTGCAAAGCAATCAGGATTTAATTGCTTTCTGCGTACATAACGGCACCTTCCTGAACTAAGAAAAAACTCTACCAGCCTTATGGTAGAAATCCCTCATGGGTACTTGCCAATTTTATACATCGGTAAGCGCAAGAACCGACTTCTCCTGCAGGCCTCTCGGATTTCCATCCTTGAATTGGCGTTCATATTGTTCACGAGCCCCCTCTAGCCAACCATGCAAGGCACGTTTCCCTTGCTATACCCAACACTATCGTTTCAATTTGACTCATCATATATTGCCAAATCCATTCTTAAATTAAAAACAAATATTTTTTAATTAATCAACATGGAAATGTTAATTAATGAAAAGCCAAACTATAAATAAAATCAATAATAACCAGTAAGTCAAATATTTCAAAAATTTGAAAATAGGAATCGTCCTAACTCTTTGAGAGGGTAGGAATGATAAATTTCCATACTGAAGTTGGTGGTCACCTAGCTATTCTCATAGCTAAGTTACTGCCCTTTAGTGGAATTACACCTATTATCAAGAGGAAATATGAAAACTATTACTACAACCTTGGCAATTGCTTTGGTTTCCAGCATTGCTATGGTTAATGTTGCAACTGCCGCTACTTCGACAGGCAGCATTAAATTTACCGGTAGCATCAGTGCAGAAAGCTGCCATGTGGAATCACCTTTGGGCGATGCAATCATCATCCAAGTCCCAATGGGCACCGTCAACACCACCCAAATCGGTTCGGTTTCCGCACCAATTTTCACACCAGGCAGCACGGGTTACACCGAGTTCCAAGTTGTTTGTAAAAATGACGCCATGGTCAATATGACGCTCAATGGCTCGGCTTCTGAATTAGATGCCACTAATTCAATTTTGCGTGTTAACAATGGTGTAACCAGCGCTGGTTACGCACAAAACGTTGGTGTTGCCCTTTACCCCAGCATCAACTCATCGTCCGCTTACGACCTAAAAACTAGCAAGCTGCTGGACAATGTACAAATTGCTGCTAACGAATCTGTTTTTGTTAAGTTCAGTGCAGCATACGTAAAGAATGGAGCAGACGAGCCGACCGCTGGTCAAGCAAATGCTACTTTGCCTTTCATTCTAGAAATGAATTAATTTTCTTATGACTAAACCCCTCTAAGCACGTTTGAGGGGATAGACACCGTGCATACCGTAATGGTATGCACAGTGGAAAAACAGGAATAGGAGAAAGGTAATGCGCTCAGTCATGGTCAGACTGCTTATGATTTTTTTAATGTGTGCGGCATCTACGGCCCAAGCTGCGATGGTGCTAAACACAACACGTATTATTCTTGACAATGGCAGGAATGAAACCACATACGGTATCCGGAACCTAAGTTCACATAGCGAATTTTTAGCTCAATCCTGGCTAACCCCAATGGAGGGTGATGGGACTGTTGAAAATTTTTCATTAACACCGCAACTGGTACGGGTCGTGCCAAATGCGGAGCAGTCAGTACGTATATTGTATGAGGGAGTCGGGGCATCACAAGATAATGAAACTATGTTTTGGCTTAATGTTCAAGAAATTCCAAAACGTGATGAAATGGAATCAGGTCTGCAGGTAGCCGTATTACAGCGCATCAAGGTATTTTATCGCCCCAAAAGTATTGAGGGCAGCTCGATAACAGCAAATTCAAATATTGAATGGCGTATTGCCAACGGAAAATTGAAAGTTAATAACCCCAGTCGATTTCACGTCACTGTTATTAATTTAGCCAGCACTACTGCAAAACTAAAAAGTGCATTTGTACTCGCACCAGGCCAAAAAAAAGAAATCTTAATTAGTGATGAGCTTAACGTTTTGCATAAAGAAGGCAAAGCGGAGATTAGCTATTCCACCGTTAATGATTATGGTGCTCATGACAAGTACTACGTACCTTTAATTGGTGACCAAGCTGTTAAAGGTCAACAACGTTAATGCTGCTTGCATTTCAACATCACTGATTGAAAATCATATTAGCTCCGCAATAATGGCCGAATAGAACTCGCGTCATAGTGGTTTTGTGGGTGGCTTTTGGAAAACACTATGAACGGTTCAAATCTTCGCATAAGGTTGTTGGTCCTCCTGGTTAGGATGACATTTTCTGTGTCTCTGCCTATGGCCACACCGTTAGCGTTGGCAGGTGAAGCCCCGTTGATTTCACAGCAATTAGCAAGGGCTTACGACAGTAGCCTTATCCGTGGATCAGGCAATGTGGATTTGAGCCATATTGCAGAGTCAAGCGACAGGATAGCTCCTGGGACATATCCCATGGACCTACTGGTTAACGGTGATGCGCTAGGAAAGCAGGATGTACTGTTGCACAAAGTGTTTGGCCAGCAAGCATTGATACCGTGCATCACCGTAGCAATGCTTGAGCGCATGAGAGTAGCTAAGTTTTACCTTGATACCTTAGAGTCACAAAATACGACTTGTGTGAACTTGGAAATATTCGGGGAACAGGCCGCCACACAACTTGACCTTGGTCGTTTGAGTCTGGAGATGTTGTTACCACAAGCCTATCTGGAGCAGACCAAGCGTGGGTTTGTAGACCCAAGTTATTGGGATTACGGTGTCACTGCTGGTTTTGCTAACTATCAAGCCAACCTGCGCCGCGACATAAATTATGACCACCGATCAGACAGCCTATTTGTGGGTATGAATAGCGGTATAAACCTGGGCACTTGGCGCCTACGGAATGAATCAAATCTTACGCGGACCCAGAGGAATGGCACTCGCATTAAAAGTAACCGCACATTCTTACAACGAGACATAGTCCGCCTGAAAAGCCAGGCTTCACTGGGCGAACTCTATAGCAATGCCAACCTTTTTAACAGTATTCGTTTCCGTGGCATACAGCTGTCTTCAGATGAAGGAATGTTAGCCGACAGTGAGCGTGGCTATGCCCCCATTATTCGTGGTGTAGCCGAAAGCAATGCCACAATTGAAGTGCGTCAGAATGGTTTTTTGCTATCTTCAACGCAAGTGCCGCCAGGGCCATTTGCGTTAAATGATATTTACCCCAGTGGCTCTAATGGCGATCTGGAAGTTACCGTGATTGAGGCAGATGGCAGACATCGAGTCTTTATCCAACCGTTTTCCTCTTTACCCTTAATGGTTAGACAAGGGTATTTGCGCTACAGCGTAGAAATGGGGCAATACAAGTCGAATAGCAATAATCTTGATACTCCCATGTTCGCTTCGCTTGCCGGCACCTACGGCCTATTTGATAACTTATCGTTATCTGCAGGTATGCAAGTAGCTAACCAATTCAGCGCATTCAGTGTCGGCCTGGGTGGTAATACGCCAATTGGCGCATTATCGCTGGACCTCACACAATCCAACAGCCGGGTGCAAGGTCAATCACGATCCGGACGTAGTATACGTGCGCTATATGCAAAAACTCTGCCGCGCACTAACACAACCGTAACTCTGGCAGCCTATCGCTATTCAACATACGAATATCGTACATTTGACAACCACGTCAATGATTTATATACCGCCCAGCAGAGCTACAGACAGCCGAACGACACCCGCTCTCGTTCGCGGTTTGATATCACAGTGAATCAAACCATTGGTAAAAATAGTAAATATGGGAATTTTTATATTAATGCCCAACGCGAAGCCTTCTGGAATGCCAGAACTATGGATTCTATCAGTGCTGGATATGGCCATACTTACAAAGGTGTTTCATACAACCTGAGCTACTCGAAATCCCATGAGTCTTATGGTGGGCAAAGAAATAGAAATGATAATTTAGTTATGTTTTCGGTTTCTATTCCATTAGGACAAGGCGGTTATGCACCTAGCCTATCCAGTAGCTACGACTATTCTGATGGTGGTAGCAACCTATCGACATCACTATATGGCTATGTCCCTGGTGCAGCCAATACGAATTACTCTGCGCAGTTAATACGTAATAATCGCAATCGTGACACTTCCGGATCCCTAGGCGTCAGCACAACTTTACCTGCAGTTAACCTCGGTGCATCTTATGGAAAAGGTAAAAACTCTTCTTCTTATAGCATTAATGCATCAGGTGCCATCGTGGCACATGCCGATGGTCTGAATTTCTCACGCAATGTCGGAGACGGTTTTGCTCTGGTGCATGTGAAGGGTATAGAAGGTGTAGGGATTGGTGAAAACCTGCCCACAACGGCAGCTAATGGCTATACCGTTTATCCCAATATACAGCCCTATCGCTTCAACACTATCCGCCTGGACTCTGGTTCCTTAGGTGCCGATGTGGAACTAGATGTATTAAGTAAATCTGTCGTGCCCCATCGCGGTGCAATTGTCCGGGCTGAGTTCCATGGAGTTACCGGTCGGCGTCTGCAACTTCAACTACTTGATGACTCAGGATCAGCGTTACCGATGGGGGCAAAAATAACGGATAAATCTGGTCGAAATCTAAGTATTGTGGATCAGAACGGACAAGCCCTAATGCTGGTAACTGAAGATCACGGCATCGTCGAAGTTCAATGGGATAACGCCAAGCAATCCTGTCGTGCATCCTATGCATTACCAAAACGAGATCCCACACGCTATTACGACAAACTGAGCGCAGTATGCAAAAACTGATAAAACCGATTGTTGCTATATGGCATAAGCTGCGTTTGTGGCGACTACTCTGGTGCCTGCCAGTCTATTGCGCAGGGTGTAGCTTCGCATTTTCATCAACACTGACAGTAGATGAAAACCGTTACATTCTGGAAGAGAGCAAACACAAAGTTGCTGTGCAAATCAATAACCTCAGCAAGGAGGAAGCCCTGGCACAGGTGTCGTTGGACTGGGGAGAACCACAACAACAAAATGGGGACTTACCCCTTGCCGTGTCCAAGCCTCTGCTAGTTATCCCCGCACAACAGAATCAGGTACTGGAGGTTTTCTACCAGGGGGTAGGCTTGCCCCAAGACAGGGAGAGCTTTTTTTTGTTGAATATCCTGGATGTTCCCCCAAACAATGAGGCTGATACCGGAACAGTCGTACGTATTGCCGCACGACACCGTTTCAAGCTGTTCTACCGTCCAACCCTTACTGTTAGACCTGAGGCGGCGCGTGAAATGCTCCAATTACGTTTGGCAGATGACGGACACAAAGGCTCCGTGCTGTTTGACAATCCATCACCGTACTTTGTAACGCTAGTCAGCCTCACTGGACAGAATAGTAGTGGGGAGCAATGTGACGAAGTGATAAGTCACATGATGCTTGCTCCGTACTCAAAGAAAGAGCAATTATTGCCAATGTGTGGAACAGCATTATCGGCAATTAATTACCATTATGTAACTGATTCAGGCTATGAGCTGCCTTATAAAGTCGTTCTGAAATCAAATTGATTCAAGGATGCTTAACAAATAAAAGGTGAATAAATATGAAAAAAATAGTAGAGCGTCTAATAGGGCTTATATTGCTATCAACGGTACATATAACAAGCCACGCATTAGCATGTCAAAGTGATGAGTACGGAACCTCATTTGATGACTACATTCCTCAAACCATTGCAGTTCCATTGGATCTACCCATCAATAGTATACTTTGGCGATCCGAGACTCGAACAATGACAATTACGTGCTATCAAGACGTAAGAAATGGCTCGGAAAACGCATATTTTTATCTAAATCCCTATAATAATTTAGGGGAAAATGTTGAGTTAGGTGTCAACGTAAATGGAATCGATTACCGTCACTCTCAAGTAGCAAAAGGGCGTATTGTGATTAATGAATTAAAATTCACTGGTTGCAGTAAAGACGCTGGATGCCCAAATGTTAAAAAAAGTTTTACACTTAATTCCAACTACTTTGTCTCTAAAAAGGTGCCTCCTTTAGCACCTGGTACTCCACCAGAGGGTCCATTGGCTGATGTCCCACCTAGATTGATTGCTTTTCAGATTGATGGTGTGAATGGCATGAACTCAGCAAATGGAAAAAACTTCCAAATGTGGCTAACTGGATTAGATAACTTTCGTTACGTCAACTGCGCAACCACTATGGAAATTTATCCATCCCAGATTAATTTTAGAACTGCATTTGCCCATAAAGCACAGGCTAATAAAAAAATAGAAGAACAACCTTTTTACGTAAAAGGTATAAAACAATGCGAAAATACCGCACCATATGGCTTAAATATTAGTTTCAGCCCTTCCCCGACTGGTACAGCTTCCGCTGACAAAAGCATGCTTATACCAAATGATAATGATTCTGTCGGCATTCGAATTTGGGATACCATGCATGATATGCCTATTAAGTTGAATTCAGCTTATGAATTTAAACCCGCTTCCGATATGGAGTCCATCATTACTCGTAAATTCCAAGCCCAATTAATCTGGGCTACATCCACAGCAAAAGCAGGGCCATTTAACGCTGGATTATTAGTAGACTTTTATTATAAATAACCTAGCTACCTAACTCGTATTTTTGAGTAATACTAATGATCAATTCATTCTTATTACCAACTTTTTTTCAGGTTATTAGTTAGTGATATTTTATTTTAATCAGCCGAACATTGTCTGCTTCATGACTGAAGCAGACAATGTTCGGCTGTTAATTTCGGAAATTAATCGTGATCTGCACCAAAGCAAGCAATCCGAAATGTGTCATAAAAATCTATTTTATGTCATTATTTTTATTGCTCACTGTTCTCGAGAATCTACCTCACGATATACCCCGCAGGTTAAGGATTTATTGAACCAAGATCTCTGTACAGCAGAAAACCAGACCTCTTCTTTAAGAAAAACGATAAAGGGGCGCTTCCTAGTTTTATAAAAAACAAAGCGTCCATCCATCGATTTTATTGTAAAAAAAATTACATGAAGTCAGCTAACGCCCCCCATAAGCTACCTTCCCCCTTCTAATTCAATCAAAATAAACTGAAAGAACTAATAGACACAATCTCCTGACTGCCTCTTTGCAAGCCAAGTGCTAGCCTGCGCTGGCTTTGGTTCTCAGGAGACAGTGACATGTTTGGCGATTTCAATCTTGCTCATCCTTATGCCGCTTATGCCCGCCTCCGCCAGGGCCCGGCTTTGGTGTGGGATACCGATTTCTGCGGCGGTGCCTGGCTGGTTCATCGGCACCACGATGTACAAGCTGCGTTACGCCATCCTGATTTCAGTGTGCGGCGTGTGGGAGGATGGGTGTCTCAGGCAGGGGCTGCCCCCTCTTCCCGCCAGCAAGCTTTTAAGAGCTTGATAGCCAGGACACTGGTGTTCCTGGATCGCCCACGCCATACCCGCGTGCGACGTGTCATCAATGCTGCTTTTAGCCCCAAGGCACTAGAAACACTGCACGACACCATAGAAAAACGTGTGACGCAAACCTGCCTGGGTCTGAAACATAAGCTGCAACACGGCCCGAGCGATCTGGTGGATGAGATCTGCCGCCCTTTACCTGCCTGGGTCATGATGGACTTGCTAGGTTTAGAGCAATTACCTTTAGCTATTTTCCAGGCATGGTCGGAGCAATTGGCCCGTTTTATTGGGCAAGCTACGCCTGACATTCCCTTATTGATGGGCACCCAGGACGCCTTGCTGGATATGGCGGATTTTCTGGGTAAGCCCGCCAATCTGCGCGAAGGTGGTCTGGCTTGGCGGCTCTTGCATGATGAACAACTCTCCCTGCAAGGCAGACGCGAACGTCTGGCACAGTCCTGTATGTTGCTCTTTGCGGGTTATGAAACATCCCGGCATTTGCTCAGCACCTTGCTCCAGACTTTGCTCAGCAACCCAGACAAGCGCCAAGCACTGCAACAAATCCCAACAAACATCCCCGCTGCCATCAAAGAAGTACTGCGCCATGACAGCCCGATTCAATACACCGCCAGACGCTTGATGCGCGATCAGCAATGGCACGGCCAGCACTTGCGCAAAGGGCAATTGCTGCTGTTGCTGCTGGGCGCAGCCAACCGGGATCCCGAGGTTTTTACTCAGCCTGATGAATTGGATTTCAATCGCAACAATCAGTCGGAACTCTCTATGGGCTACGGTATTCACCATTGCCTGGGGGCCGGTTTGGTGCATCTGGAAGCGCGGCTCACTATTGAACAACTCCTCCCTTTACTGCCCCACCTGCAATTGGGGCAGGGACAGCGCATCCAGTTGCCCGCCTATCGCGGCTGGAACAGCTTGCCCGTTCAATGGCAGGCAGTACCGTCATGAGTGTCTTTCTTGCTCATTTCGATCAGCAACTAGCTGCCTTGAAAGAAAAGAAGCTCTGGCGTCAGCGTGTGATTAGCCGCCCATTGGCGGATGCACATATAGAGCGCAATGCTCGGGTCCTATTGAACTTTGCTGGCAATGATTATCTGGGCCTAAGCCACCACCCAAATCTACAAAAACTGGAACCACAAAGCGTCGCCGGAGCAACGGCCTCTCCCTTGATTTGCGGTCATCACCCACAGGCCCACGCACTGGAGCAAGAACTGGCGGAATGGAGCGGTTTTGAGGAAAGCCGCCTGTTTGTCAGCGGTTATCAAGCCAGCCTAGGGGTGATTCCTGCGCTGGTGGGCTCCGGTGACACCATCTTTTGCGACAGGCTCAACCATGCCAGCCTGATTGACGCCAGCCGACTGTCCGGTGCGCGCTTGCGTGTCTATCCCCATCGGGATATGGAACGCCTGGATGATTGTTCAGCATGGATGGCACGCTGGCCCCCGTCGATCAACTGCTTGATCTCTGCGAGCGCCATGATGCCTTGCTGTATCTGGACGATGCACACGGTTTAGGCGTATTGGGTGAAAACGGTCGCGGCGCGCCCGAGTGCTTTTTGCTTAGCCCCGCAAAACGCCAGCGCCTTGTCTATCTAGGTACTTTTGGCAAGGCAGCTGGTCAAGGCGGGGCCTTTGTCGCCTGCTCCCACGCCTTGGCGGACTGGTTTACTCAGTCCGCCCGCAGCTATGTGTACAGCACAGGACTGGCTCCCGCCCACTGCGCCGCGCTTCGCACTTGCTTGCACTTGATCAAGCAAGCCCAGCCCCAGCGCTCTTTGTTAAATGAGCACATTCAGACGCTCCAGACCCTGGGTCAAGACCTGCCCTGGGGCCTCGTCCCTTCAGACACGCCTATACAAAACCTGCTGATTGGTGAGATCGAACCCACCTTAAGGCTGTCCGAACTGCTGTTGGAACAAGGCATTTGGGCCCCCGCCATACGTCCACCTACTGTGCCTCGCCACCAAGCCCGATTACGCCTTTCTCTTTCTGCCGCCCACAAGCGTCAGGACATTGAAAAACTCGCTCAGGCTCTACATGAAGCCGGTCACTCTTTACGGTAAGTTGCCATGACACCAAGCCCCCTCTCTTCCCTGGCCCAGCGCAGTTTAAAGACTGTCTGGCACCCCTGCACGCAAATGCAGCATCACGACCAAGGTGTGCCACTGCTGGCAATCAAACGTGCCCAAGGAGCCTGGCTTTACGATACCGACGGCCATCGTTATCTGGACGCCATCAGCTCCTGGTGGGTGAATCTGTTTGGACACAGTCATCCGCATTTGGTGCAAGCGATCCGCGATCAGGCGCAGCAACTGGACCACATCATGCTGTGCGGTCTGACACATGAACCCGTAGTGCAGTTATCCGAGCAACTGGCCGCTTTAAGCAATCATCATCTGGGTCATGCTTTCTATGCCAGTGATGGTGCTTCGGCTGTCGAAATTTCACTCAAGCTCAGCCTGCACTGCTGGCGCAATCAAGGCCAGGAACACAAACATCGTTTTGTAGGAATAGAGCAGGGCTATCACGGCGAAACGCTCGGTGCCTTGGCGGTGACGGATCTGCCTTTATTTCGTGAAAATTACGGCTCACAGCTTAGCAAACAATACACCGCCGCCAGCCCCGATTTGCGCCAAGCAGCCAGCACCGAAGAGCAAACACAGATCACTGAAAAAGCCCTGCAATCGCTGGAGCAGATTCTGGATAGCCACCAAGATATTGCCGCTGTGATCCTGGAGCCGCTGGTGCAATGTGCAGCAGGCATGAGGATGCATTCTCCCGACTATCTACGCGGTGTCCGCGCTCTGTGCGACCACTATCACGTGCATCTTATTTTGGATGAAATTGCCGTGGGCTGCGGGCGTACGGGCACCTTTTTTGCCTGCGAGCAAGCCGGAATCTGGCCTGATCTTCTGTGCCTGTCCAAAGGGATCACAGCCGGGGCTTTACCTTTGTCTGTGGTGCTGTCCACACCGGCGCTCTACCAAAGTTTTTATGACCAGGACGTGCGCCGTGGCTTTCTGCACTCACACTCTTACACCGGTAATCCGTTAGCTTGCCGTGCCGCTTTAGCAAGCTTGGAATTATTTCATCAGTACCCCGTATACGAGCTGCAAAAGAAACTAAGACAGCAGATTGATGAAGGTTTGCAGGACCTGGCTCGACACCATCCCAAGATGCAGCATCTGCGCCGAACGGGGGTAATTTGGGCGTTTGACCTGGATGTAGGCCAGCCTCGTTACGACCACCAGGGTTTTGCGCGCCGCTTTTACCGCTCGGCACTGCAATATGGGCTGATGCTGCGCCCCATCGGCAATACGGTCTACCTGATGCCCGGCTATCTGTGGACTGAAGCCGAAGCCCAACATTTACTGGATGGCTTAGGGCATTTATTGAAGGAGTACGCATGAGGGCCTGCTTCGTCACAGGCACTGATACAGAAATTGGCAAAACTCTGGTCAGCTCAGCGTTGCTTCATTTGATCGGCCACAAGGGGGGGAATACGCTAGGCGTCAAACCGATTGCATCCGGTGCAAAGGACAGGAATGGCCGTTTGCATAATGACGATGTGGACGCACTGGCGCGACACTCTACTCTCAAGCTTGCACCTGAACTACTGACGCCATATTTGTTTCAGCAAGCCGCTGCGCCGCACATTCTGGCAACACAGGCAGGCATCGATGTGGAGCCCGCTCTTATCCAGCAAACCATTCAGCAACTGAGCGGGCAGGCCGACTATATGGTCGTTGAGGGTGTGGGCGGCTTCATGTTGCCCTTGGGTCAGGGGCGAACGGGAGTGGATTTGGCGCAGACCCTGCAGCTTCCGCTGATACTGGTCATCGGTTTGCGTTTGGGGGCCTTGAATCACGCTTTGCTGACGGCTCAAGCTATCCGCGCCAGCGGTTTGCCTTTATTGGGCTGGATCGCCAATTGCATCGATCCGTCGATGAGCTATCTCAAGGAAAATCTGCAGACCCTGCACGACTACCTGCCCGGCCCTTGTCTGGGAGTGATTCCCCGCTTGGATTCGTCCAGTCTGGATGAGCGTATTCATCAGGCAGCGCAATATCTGCATTCACCTTGGGCAGATCAGGGCTGAGTGAACGGTGGTTAGTCTTAAAGAAAGTGGCTACCCACGCCACCTAACACGGCCACACCCAACAGCAGGCATATCGCACCACTCAAGGCAAAGCGCAAGGCAGGATTGGCGGACCAGACATCCACGCAGGCATTCATCAAACGCTGACGCCAGCCACCTTGCCCTGTCGATATTCCTGTTTGCCGGGAGTCAGCGCGCAAGCGCTTCAACTGCTCGGTGCTGATTCCGTCCATCGCTTCCCACTCCAGCCTCCAGCGCAAAAAAGCAGCCTGATGTTCGGGATCAATGGAAAGCCAGGCTCGGAACGCCGACTGGCTGCGGGCATCGCCCTGGTGCTTAGGATCGTGTTGCTTTAGCAGCCAGCTCAAGGCCTGCTCATCAATCTGCTGCATGCGCTCGTCCTTAGACATACGAGCCAGCAGGACGCGGCACAGCCCCGTCCACGCGGTTTATCGCCGCTGGGGTGTGACGGCAAGCCAGCATGGCCATGCGCACATATTGTTCCACCACGCGAGGACTGGTGCCCATCTGGGCAGCGATTTCTTTATAGTTCAGGCCTTCAAAGCGATGCAACACAAAGGCTTCCCGACGACGACGCGGCAAAGCCTCTATCATGGCCAGCATCCGCGCACCAGGCTCTGAAGGAACGTGAGCAGCGGCTGATGTGCTACGCAGCATACGCAGGCAAAAACGTAAACCGTTGCGATAAAACGATTTCAGCATGGGCCACTCCCTAAAAAAACATTAAATGACAATGATTCCTATTATCTTTTCTGTTTTGGAGAAAGTCCAGTCCTGATCAACAAAGATTAATTCTGCTCACAAAAATAAATAGATAAGACCGACGTTGCGACGGCACTCACGGCCAAGCTGCTCACAGGCATAAAAAAAGCCCTGGCATGAAACCAGGGCTTTCCCAAACGGCCTTAAGACCCACTTAAGACCATCAGTTGCCGGGACGTAGATTGGTGGACAGCACATTGATAATGCGTTTGGCTGTACCGGTCGTCTGTTCCTGACCTTGCTGATCCAGCACGGTCACGCGAGTACCAGC
>SMEP01000115.1_pt1 | contig 20403 bp, 17 predicted proteins | sample 2456231 | NCBI WGS metagenome assembly SMEP01 (sample SAMN10132595, study PRJNA489261) | soil metagenome | isolation source: day1 control-silty clay loam soil ammended with raw manure from dairy cow... | place: USA | collected 2015-05-15
TGACCTGACTCCAAACCACGATAAACAAATTGTTTTGCCTGTTCTAGCGCATTGGAATCAGTGGTAATTTCAAAGAGCTCATAACCACGTAATGTTAAATGTTTGCCTAAAACATCCATAACACTCATTTGGATATCACGTGTATCAAGCGCACCATATTGGAAGAATGTGCCTTGTTTAGCCATAGCTTGCATGATTTTACCTACAGCTGGACCACCTACAGGATCAAACACCATATTTACCCCCTGGTGATTGGTAATACGATTCAATTCATTTACTAAATCTTGCTCCTCAGTAGCGATCACATATTTAGCCCCTAGATCTATCAGTTGCTGCTTTTTAGCACTAGTACGAGTTAATGCGATTGGGGTAGCGCCTAACATATTAGTAATTTGAATTGCTGCCACGCCAACACTGCTAGATGCAGCACCAATAACAACATATTGGTCTTTCTGTAAGTTGCCAAAATGTACTAATGCACCATAAGCCGTCACAAACATCATCCAGCTTGCAGCCGCTTGTTGGAATGTCAAATCTTTAGGATGTTTTACAACAGCATGGACTGGCAGATTGATGAGTTCTGCGTATGTACCATATTCATCAAAACCAAAAGATGGAATGACACTCACTGCATCGCCAATACTAAACTCTGAAACACCTTCGCCAATCGCTGTAACGATACCTGCGGCTTCATAGCCAAGTACAGAAGGAAAAGTGGGTTCAATCACATAATTACCGGTACGGTACATGATTTCAGCCCGATTTAAGCCGATCGCATGGACTGCCATTTGTACTTCACGTGCTTTGGGAGCAGGAATTTCTAGATCTTCAATTTGTAGGACCTCAGCACCACCGATAGCACGCATCACCACAGTTTTAGACATGTTTCTTTTCCATATGTTTAACAGATGGAATTAGCATAGTGGTTCAAACAGATCAGATAAATAAACAATCTATTTATAGATTGGTTCTATTTTTTATCACAATCTCTTGCAAATATCCTTTCAATCCAATCTATAAAGACTTGCATACGTGCAGGTAAATGTTCACGGTGAGTGTAGAGCAAAGAAATAGGTTTAGGCATATTTTGATAAGTTGATAACACTTCAATGAGTTGGCCATTCTCGAGATACGGCTGTATTGCATGACGAACCCCTTGAATTAAGCCCAAACCATGTAAGGCTGCGCTTAAAAATGATTCTGAATCATTGACTAAAATACTTGAATCCAATTTATATTCTTCAAGTTTCTGATTCACAATAAATTGCCAATTCATAACCTTACGTTGTTTACCGCTAAAATAATTGATGGCTTGATGGTGTTTTAGATCATCTAAGGTATGCGGTGTGCCATATTTTTTTAAATAAGAAGGGGCAGCACAAGTGATCATTTCAACTTGTCCAAGTGATTTTGCAATGAGGGTTGAGTCATCTAAGTAGCCGAGTCGAATTGCAAAATCGACACCTTGATCAATGAGATCCACTAAGGAATCAGAGGATTCTAGAATCAACTCGATATTTGGATATTGTTGTTTAAACTCTGCCAAATGAGGAATCAGAATGGCTTTGGCAATGGTGATGGGTACGTTGATGCGCAGTTTACCCGATATATTTTGAGTCTGTAGATTTGGCTGAAAGCTATTAAAAATAGCATCGAAGTCTTTAAGGAGTTGCAATGCTTTGTGATAGAAAGCTTCACCTTCTAAAGTCATGCTGACTTTACGGGTGGTTCTATTGAGTAATCTCACCCCCAATTCATGTTCAAGCTGTTTGATGGCTTTGGAAATCAGTGGACGATGCACACCCAATGTCTCAGCAGTGTGAGTAAAGCTTTGGGTTTCAACCACACGCACATATATCTGTAACTTCTGCAAATGATCCATTTAATTTTGCCATTCATTGAATATCGAAATTATAACAAATGGCTGATTTAAAGGTCTTATTCGAACGACATGATGTTTAGCCGTCCGATCAGGGATGGTCATGAATACAGAAAAAAATTAATCTTCAATCAGGTCAATTTTGAATGATAAAAAATATTTCACCTGCTTATGCAATGAACTTTACCCAAAGTTTAACTATATTGATTACGATATTGGCTCGGTGTAACGTTAAACCAACGCTTAAATGCGCGTCTAAAGTTAGAACTGTCATGATAGTTTAATAGCGTTGCAATCGCATCGACAGATAAAGTACTGTCTGTTAAATAACGACGTGCTTGCTCCGACAAAATTGCATCTCGAATCTCCCTAAAGCTTGTGCCATCTGCGGCAAGTTGACGTGCCAATGTCCGTTTACTCATAAACAATGCCGCTGCAATTTGGTCTTCACTCAGTTCATGTAGCGAACTCGACAGCATCATTTTTTTTATCATATACACATAGCTTTGCTTGCCCGGTTTGAGCTGCTGTAGCATGCTTTCGCATTGTTGCATCGCGAGTAAATAACTGTCTTGATTGGCCGAGGCATTCGGAATGTGACATAGACTGAAAGGAAAGGTGGCTTTGATTGCAGGTGCGGAAAAAGAATAAGCGCCCGATAAATACTGCGCATAGGCTTGGTGATAGTCGGGTTCTGCGTGCGCAAAACAGATTTGAGCGTCATGGAGAGGGCGTCCAACAATAAATTCAGCACACTCAAATAAAATCACGGCACAGGTTTCAGCCAATAGACGATGTACCTGTTCAGACAGTTGAAAATCAAAATACAGTGATATATTGACTGAATGTTCGGTGTATTCAAGATTTAAACGTGCAAAGCTGATACGGGTGGGAATAAATTCCTGAAATGCTTTCAGTGCTATCAATAAATTTGGGCTACTGTTGACCAAGAATCCCATGGCACCATGTACTGAATAGCCACCGATTTTGTAGACACTCTTTAGTTTAATATTTTAATACGCTAGTTAAGCGTAAACTAGAATATGGAGATCTTAAGTTTCTCTCGGCAATTTAAATGAAAAGAAACGGGAGTTAATAGTATGAGTCAAGACCCTAAAAAATGTCCTGTTACCCACCTGACTACTGAAGCTGGTGCCCCTGTGGTCGACAATCAGAACAGTATGACGGCAGGTGCGCGTGGACCTTTACTTGCCCAGGATTTATGGCTGAATGAAAAACTGGCCAACTTTGTCCGTGAAGTGATTCCAGAGCGTCGTATGCATGCCAAAGGTTCAGGTGCTTTCGGTACCTTTACCGTGACCAATGATATTACCCAATATAGCCGCGCTAAAATTTTCTCTGAAGTCGGCAAAAAAACCGAAATGTTTGCGCGTTTCTCAACGGTGGCGGGTGAACGTGGTGCGGCCGATGCAGAACGTGATATTCGCGGTTTTGCCCTGAAATTCTATACTGAAGAAGGCAACTGGGATCTAGTTGGCAACAATACTCCGGTATTTTTCCTGCGGGATGCCCGCAAGTTCCCTGACCTGAATAAAGCAGTCAAACGTGACCCGAAAACCAACAAGCGCAGTGCCACCAATAACTGGGATTTCTGGACATTATTGCCTGAAGCCTTGCATCAGGTGACCATTGTCATGTCGGATCGCGGTATTCCTGCTGGCTACCGTCATATGCATGGTTTTGGCAGCCATACCTTCAGTTTTATCAATGCCCAAAATGAACGCTTCTGGGTGAAATTCCATATGCGTACCCAGCAAGGCATCCAGAACCTGACCGATGCTGAAGCAGCAGACTTGATTGCCAAAGACCGTGAAAGCAGCCAGACCGACCTGTTTGATGCCATCGAACGTAAAGCCGAAACAGTGCCTTATCATCCATTTGACCTGACCAAAGTCTGGCCGAAGGGCGATTATCCACTGATTGAAGTCGGTGAATTTGAGCTGAACCGCAATCCGGAAAACTATTTCCAGGATGTAGAACAGGCAGCCTTTGCACCTAGTAATCTTGTACCGGGCATCAGCTACTCACCGGACCGTATGTTACAGGCACGTTTAGTGAACTATGCCGACGCAGCGCGTTACCGTGTTGGTGTAAATCATTCACAGGTTCCGGTCAATGCTGCACGCTGCCCTGTAAACTCTAATCGTCGTGATGGTCAGGGCCGCATGGATGGCAACTATGGTTCATTGCCACATTATGAACCGAACAGTTTTAACCAGTGGCAGGAACAACCTCAGTTTAAAGAACCAGCATTAAAGATTACCGGTGATGCTGATTTCTGGGACTTCCGTGAAGATGACAATGATTACTTCAGCCAGCCACGTGCCCTGTTCAATTTGATGAATGATGAGCAGAAACAGGCCCTGTTTAATAACACGGCCGCAGCGATGGGTGATGCGCTAGATTTCATCAAATACCGTCATATCCGCAACTGTTATGCTTGCGATCCAGCTTATGGGCAAGGCGTTGCTAAGGCCTTAGGTATGACTGTAGCAGATGCTCAAGCGGCACGTGAAACAGATCCTGCTAAAGGTTTGCCAAGCTTTCTTTAATTTATTTTACTTTCTCTTCCTCTTTTAAGGGGGAGAGGAGGTAAACTATGGAATATAGCATAAGAAGGTGAAAACCTTATGCCATAAATTCTCTATTAAGGATCATAAAGAAAAACTAAGATTTCTCTTTCAGAATTTGTGAAAAAATTTTAACTTTTTCTAATGTGGCGTCTACACCTTGCTTAAAAAAGGTATCCACCAGTGCCGAACCGATCACCACCAGATCAACTTTATTGGCTAAGGCTTTCACATGACTTTCATCTTTAATCCCAAAGCCAATAGCAATCGGGATATTAAAAATTGGTTTGATTTCAGCAATCTTTTTTTCAAGATTGGTCAGATTTAAAGTACCGCCGGTGAGACCATTTTCCGCAACATGATATAAAAATCCTGTCGCACTGGCTGAGATTTGTTTCAATCGCTCAACTGGAGTAGTGGGTGCGCTCATTGCAATTAAATGCATATTTTTTTCATTTAATATCTGTTTAAATTTTTCCCGATATTCATAAGGGGCATCTAGGATCAGAATCCCCTCAATCAAATTTTCGGTATCCGCAACCAGCTTCTCGAAACCATATTGTATGATCGGGTTTAAATAGGTCATTAAAATAATCGGGGTGGTTTCATCCTGTAAACGGATAGCTTTCACGAGCTCAATGGTTCGATGCACGGTCTGACCAGAAGCGAGTGCTCTAACATGAGCAGCCTGGATGGTCTCTCCATCTGCCACAGGATCAGAAAATGGGATGCCCACTTCGATGATATCAGCTCCAGCTTGACCCAATTGACTAAATAGACGATAACTTTCATTAAAATCAGGATCTCCGGCAGTAAAATAACAGACTAAACCACTGCGATTTTCCTGTTTTAATTGCATTAGTTTTTGATCTAAACGGTTCATGCGCGTGCTCCTGCAAGATACTTTTTGACTGTGTCTAAGTCTTTGTCACCTCGACCGCTTAAATTGATGATAATTGTCTGTTCCGGATGCATTTCTTTCGCAAGTTTGATGGCATAGGCAATAGCATGAGAACTTTCCAGCGCTGGGATAATGCCCTCTTGCTGGCTCAGTAGTTGAAAGGCATGTACAGCCTCTTCATCTTTGACTGCTGCATAAGTCACGCGGCTTGTTTCAAACAGGATGCAATGCTCAGGGCCAACCCCAGGGTAATCCAGTCCTGCGGATATGGAATGTCCCTCTAGAATTTGCCCGTCTGAATCTTGCAGTAAGTAAGTCAAATTACCATGCAAGACGCCGACTCGACCTTTGGAAATCGAGGCAGCATGTTCATGACTATCAGTGCCTTTCCCGCCAGCTTCAATTCCAAACATTTTGACATTGGTATCCTCTAGAAAGGGGTGCATGAGTCCTAATGCATTGGAACCCCCACCGACACAAGCAACCAAAGCATCTGGGAGTTTATTTTCTTTAAGAAGAATCTGGTTTCTGGCTTCGATGCCAATAATTTTCTGGAACTCTCTCACAATAGTCGGGTAGGGATGCGGGCCAGCACCAGTTCCTAGCAGATAGTAAGTCGTGTCGACATGACTGATCCAGTCACGTAAGGCTTCATTCATAGCATCTTTCAGGGTTCCACGGCCTTTTTTTACGCCTTGTACTTCAGCACCAAGTAATTTCATACGTTCAACATTCGGTTGCTGACGTTGAATATCTGTTTTACCCATATAGATCGTGCATTTCATCTTAAAGAGTGCACAGACGATTGCTGTGGCAACACCATGCTGTCCTGCACCTGTTTCAGCAATGATTCTGGTTTTACCCATGAATTTAGCCAATAATATTTGCCCCACACAGTTATTGATCTTATGGGCGCCGGTATGGTTCAAATCTTCTCGCTTGAGATATATTTTGGCTCCCCCTGCGTAGGAAGTTAGATTTTTTGCATAGAATAGCGGGCTAGGGCGACCCACGAAGTCGGTTAAAATCTGTCGATATTCAGCCCAAAATTCAGGTTGATTCCGTATGGTATTAAAGGCTTGTTCTAAATCTTGTAGAGCTGGCATCAGGCTTTCAGGCATATAGCAGCCACCAAATTTACCGAAAAAACCACCTTGATCAGGACCCTGACCGATATAAGGAGTTGTCATTGTCTTTCTCTTAAAATTTCAACATTGATTGGATCTTAAAAGATTTCCATTTTCCTGATAATTGATATATTTTTGATTTATGATGTTAGAAAAATTTACAGCATGAAACGTAGAACCTTACCGCCTTTAAATTCACTTAAAGCATTTGAAGCGGTCGCTAGACATCAAAGCTTCAGCTTGGCTGCGGAAGAACTGTGTGTCACTCATAGTGCAATCAGCCATCAAATCAAACAGCTCGAAGAATGGTTGGATAAAAAATTATTTATTCGGCATTCATCAACGATTACTCTCACTCAGGATGCAGAAGACTTATCCCGTCTTTGTACTCACTTCTTCAATGAGCTGGAAGAATGTGTATTTGAATTAACTCACAAAGCGTCAGAAGTAGAAATCGTAATCGGTGCCTCTCATAGCTTTATGGCGAACTGGTTAATTCCACGACTGGAAAAACTAGAGAGCCTTTATCCTAATATCTCTATTAAATTGATGACCTGTAACGACCTAAAGCTACTGGAAAAAGAAAAAATTGATATTTTTATCAATAGTTTGAATGTAGATGAAATGCTGCCTAAGTTTTTGGATAAATTTCTTTTATTTCCGGACAACATGGGACCAGTTTGTAAAGGTGAAAGCTATGCTCTCACTAGTATTCATGATCTTTTTGAGCACCCATTACTTCACACTTATTCCAATAAGAATGCCTGGCAGATCTGGTTTGAACGATCCCATCTAAACCTTGAGACTAAATCGAATGATCGATATTTTGATCGTCTCAATTTAATGATAGAGGCGGCTGTTTCAGGATTGGGGATTGCTATAGCGCCCCAGATTTTGGTAGAAAAGGAAATATTAAGTGGCAGAATTATTGCGCCGTTTGAATTTACCTATTGCAACTTTGACTTCTATGCAATCGTTAGGAAAAATAATTCAAATCAAGAGATTATCAATATTGTAAATTGGTTACAGACCCAATGTTGAGAGGATCCCAATCAAAAGCCATTTCTATCGCTTCTTATTCTCAAGTGAAAATACCCTATCTTTAGTGTGAAAGAGGACTCCACCCGACAGTCAGGGTGGAGGTGAATTTCACGAATTTTTTTGGTGTTTTTTCAGTGCAATATGATAGAATAATTTGCATTAAGTTTCTGTATCTAAATAGCTTTAATGCGAAATGAAGATCAACAAAGCGTACAAATTTAGGCTTGAGCCTAATGCAGAGCAGGAGCTTGTTTTAAACAAGTTGCTTGGCTCTGCACGTTTTGTTTGGAATCAAATTTTAGCTGTATCATTTGAGATGCTTGCTAGAAATGAGCGAATCAACAAAGTTAATTTAGTCAATAAAATTCCTGAATTACGCAAAAAACCTGAATGTGCTTTTTTAGAAAACAGCTCGAATGGCGTTTCACTTCAACAAAAAGTCCGTGATCTTGGTGATGCTTGGGCTAAATTTTTTGATAAAAAAGAACAAGCCAAGTTAAAGCAAAAACCATTCAAAGCGAAGAAGCCAAAATTCTTTAAATTGACCGATGGCAGTGAAATTCAGCTTAGACCACTCATGCCAAGATTTAAAAAGAAATCTGATGGTTATGATTCAATCCGTATTGTTCAATTTGGCAGATATTGTTGGGTTAAAGGTAATCAGGTTAAGTTGCCTAATGACATTGGCGTTGTGAAATTCAGAAAATCACAAGATATTTTAGGCGAGATTAAGAACGTCACAATCTCAAAGCATGTTGGTAAGTGGTATATCTCTTTTGGTGTTGAAAACACAATAGACGCACCAATCCATCCATCGAAATCAGCGATTGGCATTGATTTAGGTGTTAAAAAGTTAATTACAGCGTCTAGTGGTCAGGTATTCGACCCGATCAATAGTTTTAAAGCCAATCAGGTAAAAATAGCCAAATTCCAACGCAAGTTGAGAAAGAAAACCAAGTTCAGCCAAAATTGGAAAAAGCTCAATTTAAAGATCAATAAACTGCACCATCATATTGCCAATATTCGGCATGACTACTTGCATAAAGTCACCACAACTCTCAGCAAAAAACACGCAATGATCGTAGTTGAGGACTTAAAGGTAGCCAATATGTCGAAATCAGCACAAGGCTCAATCGAGAAAAAAGGAAAGAATGTGAAAGCCAAGTCAGGCTTGAACAAGTCAATCCTAGATCAAGGTTGGTCAATGCTTGTTGGCATGTTGGGGTACAAACAGCAATGGCGAGGTGGTTTACTCGTTAAAATTGACCCTAGATATACAAGTCAGACTTGTAGCTCATGCGGTCACATTGCAAAGGAAAATAGGCTCACTCAGGCAAAGTTTGAGTGTGTTTCGTGTGGATATGTTGCGAATGCAGATATTAACGCTTCTCGCAACATTTTAGCGGTAGGACATACCGTTTTGTCTGTGGAGGGTCGATGCGGTAAAGGTCGCCCTGCGAAGCAGAAAGCAAGCGAAATCCGTGAGGAAGTCGCCTAAGAGCTTTTGCTTTTAGAATCCCCCACTTGAGGTAAAGCGAAAGTGGTGGGAGTATGTCAACAAGAATAGACCAATACCGCCGCAGAGCTGGGCAATAATTTCGAGCACAATTTCCCCAAGGTGTTTTTAGCATCAGCATACCGTCTGATCTAGGCGATGTCATTAACAACAATCCCAGGCATAGGCTTTGGTAGCAGGTATTTGGACCACACGCTGAGATCGAAGGCCCGATAGGACAGCAACAAAATACAATCCACGCAAAAAATCACAAAATCTTCATCTTCGTTTTTTTAAGATGAGTTTGGTCAGCTTGATCTGACCCAGACAGAGAGAGATAGCGTTAAATTTTATCGCTCAATTTTTATTTTAAAAATGAAAGTAAACAGAGGTATGTGGTGCGTCAAGTAATTGAATATGTGGGAGCAGATCTGTCAAGGATCATTGAAATGGCCTGGGAAGATCGCACCCCATTTGAAGCCATCCAGCGTGAGTTTGGCTTGAATGAAACTGCAGTGATTCGCTTGATGCGGAAAAATATGAAAGCATCAAGTTTTAAAATGTGGCGTGAACGAGTCACCGGCCGAAAAACTAAACATCTGCAACTGCGTTCCCCCGATGTCATTCGGGCTTATTGTGCGCGGCAGTATAAACGTTTCTAAGCGCTTTGTTTTGAACGCAGTTTGGACTCACGTTTACATCGTTCAGAACAGTATCTGACTTCCTCCCAGCAGCGTTGCCATTTTTTGCGCCAAGTAAAAAGGCGCAAGCAGTGAATACAGGTTTTTTCAGGGAGATGCTGTTTTTTCATGGTTTATAACTCATCTATCTGGCTAAGAAGCTGTTGGGCATGGGTGGATTATTTGTTCCGCAACTTTAAGTTTATCCCGCTGCCGATAGAAATCACTAGCAAATCGTCCTCACGTGAACGCAAGTTCATTTATCTAGCTAAAATCTTACTCATTTTATAAGCCTTATTTTTAATGATTTCTTAACTCATAAACGATGTGAAAATTATGTGATTTTAATCAAAAAGATACAAATTATTATAGTTGTAATTCAGGCAGCCTGCGCCTAGTATCTTCCATGAAGTTACTCCATGTAAGCTTCCTTAGTTTTGTCCCATACACCCCTCTGTATGGGATTTTTTTTAATCCGGGGATTGTCATGAGCATGCATTCAAAAGCATATATTTTTAGACAGCAGCAATTGCTGGTGGATGATCATTTCCAGTTGCCGCAAGTGGAAAGACTGCAGCACGACCTGAACCTGTCGGAAAATGGCCAGGTCATTGCACGGGATCTAAAAGAAGATGAACCAGTACCCGAGGGTTATCAACTGATCCCGATTCGGCAACTGGTGCAGGTCTGGAGCAGGCCGCAGTTTGAACAGGCCAGCCGTGCCGTACAGTTACTGGAGTGGCGCCGTAATCACTGCTTTTGCAGCAAATGTGGCCATGCCACCCAGCAGCACGCCAGCCAGTATGCCATGGTCTGTCCATCTTGTGGCTATAACCAGTATCCCCGGGTGAATCCCTGCGTGATTACCATCATCACCCGGGGTATAGATGAAATTCTGCTGGCGAAAAATGCCCGCAATAAAACCCAGATGTACAGCCTGATTGCTGGATTTGTTGAAGTCGGCGAAACCTTGGAGGAGGCAGTACGCCGTGAGACGCAGGAAGAAGTCGGCCTGCAGATCAAGAATATTCAATATCTGGCCAGCCAGCCGTGGCCGTTTCCCAGCAACCTGATGATGGCCTTCAGGGCAGAGTATCACTCGGGTGAGATTCAGATTCAGGAAGATGAACTGAGCGACGCGCAATTTTTCAAGTTTGATCAGTTACCTGAGATTCCCTTCAAGGGCAGTATCGCTTATGCCATGATTCAGCATGTGATGCATGATACCCCTGTAGCAGATGACAGCAAAGAATGGCTTTAACCTAGAAAATAGCCTAGGGCTTTTCAGCAGCACGCCTGCTAGATCACATGATTTTGTCTTCACGCTTTGTTCACATCCACCTGGGTTATCTTAGTCCTGAAATCATTCAAGGCTTAAAAATGAATACTCTATTCAAGTCAGTTTTTGCGGTTACGGCACTGACCCTCATGAGCTTAAGCATGCTGACTCGAGCGGAAACGGTTGCGCCTCAGGCAGTCGATCAGGTGGATATCCAGCAGTATGCAGGCAAGTGGTATGAAATTTCGCATTTACCGATGTATTTTCAGCGTAAATGTGTATCGGATATCTCTGCACAATATGAGGTCAATGCCGATCAGACCATGAGTGTGTTAAATAGTTGTCGGATTGCCAATGGTGAGATGATTAGCTCTGAAGGAGTGGCTTATCCGCAAAATAAGGGCAACAGTAAACTCAAGGTCAGCTTTTTACCTCCAGGTTTAAGGTGGATCCCGTTTACTAAAGGTCATTACTGGGTATTACGCGTGGATCCAGAATATAAAGTGGCACTGGTCGGTGGACCAAGTAACAAATACCTGTGGATTTTGTCGCGTGAACCACAACTGGACGAAGCAACTTATCAGTCCTATCTGGAGACTGCGAGACACTATGGCTACGACATCACAAAGTTAATCAAATTACCGCATTAATCTGCTACCCTTTGGCCGAACTGCTTAGTCTCTTACAGTTCGGCTTTTTTTCACTTCACATAAAATTCATATCTGACTGATTAGACTCATCAAATGGAATAAAGACAGTTGCTCGAAATAGGATGAGTCCATGTTGAAAAGTCTGATGCGATGGATAGATAGCTGGTCTATATCGACACCAACCGAAACACTGACGGCTGAAAATAGCAAGATTCAGTGGGTCCGGATTTTACCCTTTATTCTGCTGCATCTGGCCTGTTTCGCTGTGTTCTGGGTCGGTGTGTCATGGTTTGCGCTTGGCTTTATGGTCGCGTTCTACTTGATCCGCATGTTTTCCATCACGGCTTTTTTTCATCGCTATCTGTCGCATAAAACTTTTCAGACCTCACGCCCGATACAGTTCCTGTTTGTATTGCTCGGCACCATGAGTGCGCAGCGTGGCCCGCTATGGTGGGCAGCTCATCACCGTTATCACCACCGCTATACCGATACCTTGCAAGACCCACATTCATCCACGCATGGTTTTTGGTATAGCCATGTCGGCTGGTTTCTGAATGAATATAATTTTGCTACGCGTAAAGAGGTGATCAAGGACTGGCTGAAATATCCAGAACTGATTTGGCTGGACCGTTTTAGTTTGATTGTGGTGTTGCTGACTGCGGGCGGGATTTATGCACTAGGCGAATGGCTGGCCATCACTTGGCCGCAACTCGGGACGTCCGGCCTGCAATTGCTGGTCTGGGGCTTTGTGGTTTCCACGGTGTTATTGATCCATGCGACCTTGTGCATCAATTCATTGGCGCATCATTATGGCAGCCGTGATTTTGAGACGGATGACCACAGCCGTAACAATTTATTTCTGTCACTCATCACCTTAGGCGAAGGCTGGCATAACAATCATCATTACTATGCTGGTAGTACCCGGCAGGGTTTTTACTGGTGGCAGATTGATGTGACCTATTACTTGCTGAAACTCATGTCCTGGCTGGGACTGGTCTGGGGCCTCAAGCCCATTCCGGCACGGATTTATGAAGCCAGTAAAATCGCTCAGGCTCGAAAACATAAAAAAGCTGCTACTGCCGACACTCACACGATTCAATCGAAGGAATCACCATGAAAATTGCAATTATTGGTTCAGGTATTTCCGGTCTGTACGCTGCCTGGAAACTCAGCAAAGTGCATGAAGTCACAGTCTTTGAAAAGAATAACTACTTTGGTGGTCATACCGATACCCATCAGCTGAATATCGAGGGTGAACAGGTTGCGGTGGATAGTGGCTTTATTGTGTTTAATGAGCATAACTATCCGCTGTTTTGCTCGATGCTAAAAGAACTAGGGATTCAATCGCAAAGCAGTGACATGGGCTTTTCGGTGAATAATCAGGTCAGTGGCTTACAGTACAATCCTTCAAAAAAATTCTCGCTGTTGTTCCGACCTCAAAACTTTCTTAATACTGATTTTCGCGCGATGTTGTCGGATCTGTTCCGTTTCTATGCAGCCAATAAAGATCTGGATGTGGAACAGGTCGATACACAGCTCAGTATTGATGATTATTTAAATCAACATGGTTATAGCGATGCCTTTCGTCAGGAACATCTCTATCCGATGTGTGGAGCGCTGTGGTCCTGTCCGGTGGAACAGGCTGGACAGATTCCCTATAAATTTGTGGTGAGCTTTTTCCAGCACCATCGCATGTTGCAACTGAAAGACCGGCCGTTATGGCTCACGGTGAAAGGTGGATCGGCTCGCTACGTTCGTGCGATTCAGTCCCAGACGAATATTATTTTCCGCAAAACGGGTGTGCTCCATGTATCCCGTAGTGCCAATGATGTACTGGTTGAAACAGCACAGGGCAGTGAGCGTTTTGACTGGGTGATCTTTGCCAGTCATGCTGACGACAGCCTGAAACTGCTTAAAGACCCGACAGCGCAGGAGCTGGACGTGCTGGGCAAGTTCCGCTATCAGGCTAACCGTATGGTGGTGCATTCAGATACCCGCATCATGCCCAAATCCAGACGTCAGTGGGCCAGCTGGCATGTGCATGTGACCCCGAGTCAGGCAGCTGAACAGACACCTTTCCAGCACAGTGGTATGCACTATGGTTTCAGTTACTGGATGAACCAGTTGCAAAACCTGCAATGCAAGACTCAGGTCTTTGCCACTCTGAATCCTAATTTCACCCTCGATCCGAAAAAAATCTGGGTAGAACGGCATTACCGACATCCGGTGTTTGATGCCTCCGCGATTGAAGCACAACAACGCTGGGCTGAAATCAATAGCCAGAACCGCACCTCATACTGTGGCGCTTACTGGGGCTGGGGCTTTCATGAAGATGGTGCCCGTAGCGCTGCATGGGTGGTCGATCAGCTCTTAAAACAGGCCGAGCAGGCCGCCTAGGAGGATATGATGCAAATGTATCCACTGGCGATTGCCTCTGCCGAAATCCGGCATCGCCGTTTCTTGCCCAAAGCGCATGCTTTTGAGACCCGGCTGAACTATCTATACTTTGATCCTGATCAGCTCTCAAGCTTTACTGAAAAATCCTGGCTCTGGTCTTGCAATCGCTGGAATTTCCTGACCCTGGATGAACGTGATTTTCTGACCATGGAATGTGGTTCGATTCGGCAGAAGGTCGCACGTCTGCTGATCAAGCGGGAAAATTATCTGCTAGCGCATGCTGCGTCCATCCGGGTTCTGGCCTTGCCACGTACACTCGGATTTCGCTTTAATTCTGTGGTGTTTTATCTGGTCTTTGATGCCACCGACCAGCTGATCTTTATCCTCAGCGAAATTACCAATACGCCATGGAATGAACGTCAGGTCTATATCCATGACTGCCGGAACAATGTGACCGAACATACGCCGTACCAGAGCCACCAGTTTGATTTCAAAAAGGCCTTTCATGTATCGCCCTTCATGCCGATGGCGCTGGATTACCGCTGGCGATTCAGCTTTTCCGATCAAAGCAATGTGATTCATATGCAGCTGTTCCAACAGGGAATATTGCAATTTGATGCCACCATGCAATTTTCGTTGCAAGCCATCACAGTTCCTTCACAACAGCATCGCTATGCTGTGCTGAAAGTTCTTGAGCCCTTCAGGATGGTCGGTGGAATTTATCTGCATGCCTTTCGCTTATGGAAGAAAAAAATTCCATTTTACCGGCATCCTCGCAAAGAAAAAGGAAACACCTTGTTATGAAAACACTGTTTATGGGAGAAGAAAGCACACTGCCGGTGGTACTGCGCCATCTACTGAAATTACGTCATGGTCAGCTGATTTTTAAAGGCGTCTGGAACGGGATTGTGGGAGAGAGCAGTGATCTGTATGCCGTGATTCAGGTGCATGATAGCCGCCTGATGGATCTACTGTTCCGCAATGGTGTACTCGGTGCTGCAGAAGGTTTCATTCGCGGCTACTGGAGCAGTGAAGATCTGGTCAATGTGATTCGCATTCTGGCGCGCAATCGCGATGTGTTGGACCGGATGAATCAGAACACCTTGGCGAAAGCCAGCCAATTCTTCCTAAAGACTTGGTACAAATCCCGCAAAAACTCGATTGATGGCAGCCGTAAGAATATTGCCGAGCATTATGACCTGAGCAATGACTTTTTCAAGCTGTTCCTGGATTCCAGCATGATGTATTCCAGCGCGGTATTTAAAGAGCCGGGCATGAGCCTGGAACAGGCCTCCGATTATAAAAAAGAACTGATTTGCCAGAAACTGCAGCTGCAACCAATGGATCATTTGGTCGAAATTGGCAGCGGTTGGGGTGGTTTTGCCATTTATGCCGCGCAGCATTATGGCTGTAAAGTCACCACCATTACCATCTCCCAAGCACAATATGATGAAGCGGTCGCGCGAATAGAGGCAGCAGGATTATCCCATCGCGTGGATGTCCAGCTGAAAGACTACCGTCTGTTGAAAGGCAAATACGATAAGCTGGTCTCGATAGAAATGATCGAGGCCGTGGGTGAGCAATACTTAGCGACCTATTTCAACAAATGCCGTGAATTGCTGAAACCGAATGGTCTGGCCCTGATTCAAGCCATCACCATTGAAGATGCCCGCTATGCCAAAGCCTTGAATACCGTGGACTACATCAAGCGTTACATTTTCCCGGGAAGTTTTATTCCCTGCATCAGTATCATGACCCAGTCCGCTTCCGAGCAAAAACTGCGTCTCAAGCATCTTGAAGATATCGGCCAAAGTTACGCCCAAACCTTGCACTGCTGGCGTCAGCGCTTCTTGGAACAACGTGAACAGGTACTGCAACTCGGCTTCGATGAGCGCTTTATCCGTATGTGGGATTTTTATCTATGCTATTGCGAGGGTGGTTTCCGCGAAGGCGTCATCAGTGATGTACATCTGCTGTTTGAAGCCAGTGCTTACTAGGCCACGATAAAACAGGAGGACTGATATGCTGCTGGATTTATTTTTGCTGAATGTCTTCATCATGCTGTGTAGCTGGGTACTGGTGACCTATAACCGCAGAGCGGGTCTGGTGGATGTGGCCTGGAGTTTCAGTATTGCGCTTAATGTCATCATTGCGGCTTGGGTCATGGAAACTGCACCGCTGCTGGTTCGGGTATTTCTGGGTGTATTTAGCGGCATCTGGTTTTTACGCTTAACCTGGCATCTGCTGCGCCGTTATGCCAATGAAACCCGGGAAGATACCCGCTATGCCAATATGCGCCGTGCCATGGGCAGTTATCAGCATCTCGGTTTTCTGGCCTTTTTTATGTTTCAGGCCGGGCTGGTGGCACTGTTTTCCTACCCGATGCTGGAATTGCTCAATATTCCGGTCCAGCAGTGGAATGACTGGACACAGGCTACAGTGCTGGTGGCAGGCATGATCATGCTGTTGGCGCTGATCGGGGAAAGCACAGCCGACCAGCAACTCTACCGTTTCAAACTGAATCCACAAAACCAAGGAAAAACCCTGGACCAAGGCTTATGGAAATATTCACGTCATCCGAATTATTTTTTTGAATGGTTGCACTGGTTTGCCTATCCGGTTCTCGGTCTGGCAGCAGGTGTGTATGGATTATGGGTTTATCCGCTGCTGATGTGGCTGTTTCTGTACTACATCACCGGAATTCCATTTAGTGAACAACAGGCGCTGGCACATCGCGGCGACAACTATAAAGACTATCAACGACGAACTTCAATGTTTATTCCGTGGCCACCCAAAGAGTAGGTAAATACATGGACTTTATGATTCAAAAATCTTTAAAACTGATCGAAAGCGGCAAAGTGCCCGACCCGGTGATTCGCGCAGGCATTCGCACTTTAAGCAAAAAACGTTTGGCACAGGAAGGGCGCTTTGACCCGGCACTGGCGGCACAGCGTTATATGGATGTGCTGCATATGCTGAAAAACAGCGAAATTGCCATCGAGACCGACAAAGCCAATGAACAGCACTATGAACTGCCCACCGCATTTTTCCAGGCGGTGCTGGGCAAGCGGCTGAAGTACAGCGCCAGCCTGTTTGAACAGGCGCATACTACACTGGATCAGGCAGAAGAAGCAGCATTGGCCAGCTATTGTCAGCGTGCACAGTTACAGGATGGACAGGATATTCTGGAAATTGGTTGCGGCTGGGGCTCACTCAGTCTGTATATGGCCGAGCATTATCCCAAAGCCCGCATCACTGTAGTGTCGAACTCCTCGACCCAGCGTCAGTATATTCAGGAACAGGCCCGTCTGAAAAAACTGGAAAACCTGACGGTGATCACCTGCGATGTCAATGTACTGCAACTGGAATCGGCTGCTTTCGACCGTGTGGTTTCGGTGGAAATGTTTGAGCATGTGCGCAACTACCAGAAACTGTTTGAAAATATCAGCAGCTGGCTCAAAGCTGATGGCTTGCTCTGGTGCCATATTTTCTGTCACCGTTTCCTGCATTATCCGTTTGAAGTCAAAAATGAATTTGACTGGATGTCGCAATATTTCTTTAGTGGCGGCCTGATGCCGGCAGCCTCAACTTTCCTGCATTTTCAGCAGCATTTGCAGCTGGAGCAGCACTGGCAATGGGCCGGTACCCAGTATGAACGCACGGCAAATGCTTGGCTGGAGAATATGGACCAAAAGCAGGCTGAGCTGCAGCCCCTGTTTCAGCAGACCTATGGCGCAGATGCGGCCATCTGGTGGCAACGCTGGCGGATTTTCTTTATGGCCTGTGCCGAATTGTTCGGTTATGAGCATGGACGCGAGTGGATGATCGGCCACTTTCTGTTTAAAAAGAAAGCCGTATAATTGAACGATGAATCGAATGCGCCAGCGGGGAATTGATCAATGTTAAAGCTGTTTAGGGACAAACGCGATCATCCTCTCGGTGAGGTGTTTAACCGCTACTACTGGCTGCAAATCGGATTTATTGCCTTGTCGGTGGTGATCGGCATTGCCTGTAGTGCCTGGGTGATCAAAGGCTTTTTGCTGCGCACCGCCTTGGAACAGGAAATGTCACATTACTGGCAGCGGCTGGAACGCAATCCGGCCGCCGAACTTCCCGACACCAAAAACCTGTATGGTTATCGCTGGTATGATACCCTCCCTGTGCAGTTTCAGCACATGCAGTTCGAGCAAGGCGTAAATCGGCATTTTGTCGATGGTAAAGAGCGCATGACCGTCTACGGTGAAAAAGACAGGCAACATGTGCTGCTGGTCTTTGGCGAAAGTAACGTGAACAAGCTGGTTTGGCTGTTTGGTCTGGCACCACTAATGGTCAGCCTGTTCGTGCTGTATAGCGTATTGTGGTGGTGGAACCGTCGCGCCCGGCGTTATTTTTCTCCGATTACCCGGCTGGCCAATGCACTGGAACATATCGACTGGGAGCATCAGAAAAATCAGGCTTCGCCTTTTCAGGACATCCGTACTGACTCCAATCTGGAAGCAGAATATCTCAAGCAGGCACTGGAAAAATATCATCAGGTGCTCAGCGAGTTCATTCAGCGCGAACGTGAGTTTACCGGTGATGTCAGTCATGAACTGCGCACGCCATTGACGATTTTAAAAGGCAATGTGCAACTGTGTCAGGCACGCTATGGTGACAACAAATCCTTTACCCGCCTGCACAATACTATTGAAGACATGCAGCTGCTGGTCGATACCTTACTGGCTATCGCCCGAAATACCACCAACACCCTGACGGCCGAGCCCACTATGCTGTCAGAATGTCTGGAGAATCTGGTACAGGATCTGGACAGTGTCAGCCACAACAAAGGCATGCAGATCGACCTACAAAAAGACCTCGATGAGCAGCCACGTAAACTGTATCCATCGATGACCAAAATGGTCTTTGGCAATATTTTGCGCAATGCGCTGAATTATTCGCAAGGTACAGAAATTGATGTGATTCTACAGAAAAATACAGTATTGATCGCTGATAATGGAATCGGCATCTCTTTGCCAAATAATTCTAAAGTTCAGGAGCTGTCTGGCCAGCAGTTGCAACTGGAGATCAAAGGGCATGGTATTGGCCTGCAACTGGTACAGAAGTTGTGCAAACAGCTGGGCTGGCGGGTCGAACTCTTTGACCGGCAGTATTATCTCAGTACCCATCCAGAGATTGATCTGGCAATGACGACCGGTCTGATTGTGGTAGTGTATTTAAACTAAGTTTCAGCTTTGTACGTTTAGACTTAAGCTTCCAAAGCAATCTTTAAACCTACACCAGAAATGGTATGAATCAGTTTCTGCTCAAAAGGCTTGTCGACCATTTTACGTAAATTATAAATGTGACTGCGCAAGGCATCACTTTCCGGCTCTTCATCACCCCAGAGTTCCAGCATAATTTCCTGTTTGGTGAGGACTTTAGGTGAATGACGCATCAGCAGTTTCAGCAGTTTGAACTGAATCGGGGGCAGTTCAATCGTCTGTCCAGCCCGAGTCAGCTGCTGTCTTGCGGGATCCAGAATCAAATCATGAATTTGCAGGCGACTACTGGAAACTTCACCCAATGAGCGTTTGATTAAGGCTTTGACCCGAACCACCAACTCATTAAAATCAAAGGGCTTAACCAGATAATCATCCGTGCCGGAATTAAAGCCTTTGAGTTTGTCATCCAGAGTATCGCGCGCCGTCAACATCAGTACGGGTAAATCCAACCCTTCGTCATGACGCAGCCATTCACACAGTTCATAACCCGAACCATCAGGCAGATTAATGTCTAGAAGCAAAATATGATAGCGCTGCTGTTTCAGTAATTGGCGTGCAGCGTTCAGATTGCGGGCATGATCCACCACAAAATCATGTTCTTCCAGAAACTCGCATAAGGTAGAGGCTAGTTCATAATGGTCTTCGACCATCAGGATAAAATGTTTGGACATAACGGCAGAGACTAATTCAATAATTGCTGTTTTAATTTAGCACTAAATGGCTGCGATCCCAGCCAGATATTAAAATATTGTTGTGCTAGCGGATGCTGAAGATTGCCTAACACCTGCTGATTTAGCATCAAGGTCAGGGTCTGAGTCTCGGCTTGATAGCTTAAGCGATAGAGATCACCCGGTTTTACCGGCTTATAAAGCTGGGTGATTCTATCTAATACTATTAAATGTTTAGACTCTCGCTCATTGCGCTTCAGAAAATGGGTCGCTGCACGCTTGAAAGCCCATTCCGGAATATTTTGTGTATAAGAAAAATCAATCTGCATATTCTGGCCTTGCCAGGGTTTTGTACAGTTCTGAGCATAATAACGGGCGACGCCAACCTGTTTCTGAGCTACCAGAAGTGGACCACGACCACACTGATTCATATT
>SMEP01000086.1_pt1 | contig 20368 bp, 19 predicted proteins | sample 2456231 | NCBI WGS metagenome assembly SMEP01 (sample SAMN10132595, study PRJNA489261) | soil metagenome | isolation source: day1 control-silty clay loam soil ammended with raw manure from dairy cow... | place: USA | collected 2015-05-15
GATTATTAAGAATTCTAAAGGTTATTAATGGAAGGGGAAATTGACTTATAAAGTATACATTACAAATCAAAATAACGTTCCCAAATAAAAGTTTAGGAACGCACGAATAAGCTCTAAACGCTGATTTAACGGTGTTTAGGGCTTATTTAGTGTTGGATTGTTTATACAGATTTTTATTCATTTTTCCACAAAGCTAGTCTTTCTAGTAGTTGAAGCATATTTTTAAGGAATGTGCGTCAATCGTGAATTGCATAAATTCATGCATATTTATACTTAGTTAAATCGCTCTATAAATTGATGTACATATAGACAGCTAAACAAACGTTTTACAATATCTGTGGACGAAGCATCTAATGTCAGTGTTAATTAGGCAATTAAGCTGCGATAAACATCTTAATAGTAAGAAAAAAATTTCCCTGCCAAATTTATTTTGTTCACCTTACCTAAGCATAGAATACTAGAAAAATGGCGAATATTTATAACCGGTGGGCAAGGTAGTGATAAGCTCGTTTTGGAGGCGGCTGCGATGAAAAAATACATCGTGGAAACGCACGGGATTGATCCTGATAAAATAATCGAGGAAGATTATTCCACGACCACGTATGAAAATAGGTTGTTTTCTAAACAAATCATTGATCGTCACATACTAAATTCAAGGGGGGATTTTCGTCTCAATCAATTTCCACGTTTAACACGCGAGTACATACGTCAATAAAGTCGCCTTAAAAGCAACGGGTGTTGGTTCGAAAACGGCACTTTATTATTTACACTTGTTGCCATGTTCATTAGCCGAAAAAGTCCATCATCTACATGGGCAGGACTGTTTATTTATTCTATTTATAACAAGATAGCTAGCTTCTTTTTTGGGGGAGCTAGCATTTTTATTTCAAAATCCGAAATAAATTCGAGATTTTTTCGGAAGAATTTAGTAAAATAGAAATTGCATCATTATTCTGAAAGTGAGGTTTTTTGAATGACAACTAGTACATTTCCACGAGTATGGGATTTAGACGTGTTTTTCCCGGGTGGCTCAGCATCACCTGAATTGAAAGCGCATATCGAAAACTTAAAACCAAAATTTGAAGGCTTAAAACAGCTAGTAGACAGTTTATCTGTACCAACTTCAACAGAGGCAGCACCTGCCATTTTAGCGATTTTAGACAGCATTAAAGACGTGTTAATGAATTTATCGCAAGCAGGTGCCGTGCTTTCTTGCTTAACAGCGCAGGATACAACAGACCGTGAAGCCTTACTGTTACAAGGCCAATTATCAGGTCTTGCGGCAAACATCTCGCCAATTTTAGAAAGCTTTCACCAAAAGCTAGGCAAAATCGAGCAGGCAACATTTGATGAATTAGTTAACGACACGGACTTAAACGAGTTCCAATTCATCCTAACGGAATGGCGCGAACAATCGAAGGAGTCGTTATCAGAAGAAGAGGAAGCATTAATTTCGGCACTTGGCGTAGATGGCTACAGCTCATGGGGCCAAATGTACAGCATGCTGATTTCGGATATTAAAGTGGATGTGGTAGTAGACGGCGAGACAAAAACGCTTTCTGTCGGACAAGCAAACAACTTAGCGTCACATAAAGACCGCGCTGTACGTAAAGCGGCGTTTGACGCATTAGAAACAGTATTCACAGAGCGCGAGGAATTCTTCGCAAAAACATTAAACCATTTAGCAGGCTTCCGTTTAGCTGTTTACAAAAAACGCGGATGGGAATCGGTGACAAAAGAGCCACTAGAAATCAACCGCATGAAACAAGAAACAATTGACGCGATGTGGGGAGCAATCACATCACGTAAAGCGACATTTGCGAATTACTTAACGCATAAAGCGAAATTACTTGGTACGGAAAAATTAGATTGGTTTGATTTTGATGCACCAGTTACCGATTCAACAGCAACGCTTGATTACCAACAAGGCGCGGAGTTCATTTTAAAACATTTCGGCCGCTTCGGTAAGGAAATGGAAAGCTTCGCACGTACGGCATTTGAGGATGGCTGGATCGAAGCGGAGGACCGCGACAACAAACGTCCTGGTGGTTTCTGTACAGGCATGCCTTTGTCAGAGCAGTCACGTATTTTCATGACATATTCAGGCTCGATGTCAAATGTATCAACATTAGCGCATGAACTTGGTCACGCATTCCATACGTATGCACTGCGTCCAGTACACCCATTAAACCGCCGTTATGCGATGAACGTGGCTGAAACAGCATCAACATTTGCGGAAATGATCGTGGCGGATGCAGCAGTAGAAGAGGCAACAAACGAGCAAGAAAAAATCGCATTATTAGAAGACAAAATCCAACGTTCGGTGGCGTTCTTCATGAACATCCACGCACGTTATTTATTCGAAACACGCTTCTATGAAGAGCGTAAAAACGGCGTCGTTTCAACAAAACGCATCAATGAAATTATGGAACAAGCACAAGTGGAAGCACATGCAGGTGGGCTTGGCGAAACACACCCACACTTCTGGGCATCAAAAATGCACTTCTACATTACAGGCGTGCCGTTCTATAACTTCCCGTATACATTCGGCTACCTGTTCTCGTTAAGCATTTATGCAAAAGCAAAAGAAGAGGGCACAGGCTTCGAGGAAAAATACATGGCACTGCTACGCGACACAGCGGTCATGACAGTAGAAGACCTTGCAATGAAGCATTTAGGCGAAGATATTACAAAAGAAGATTTCTGGTTAAAAGGAATCGCATTATGTGAAAAAGACGTGGTAGAGTTTATCGCGTTGACGTCGAAGTAATGGTTAGTAGGCTGTCCGAGATTGTTCGGATGGCCTTTTTATGTGGGTTTAGAGGTAAACGAGATTATAATCAAAAAAATGAGATTATCGCACACGAAACCGAGATTAACCACAACCCCTAAACTAAAACAGGCTACTCCGATAACTATCCGGAGTAGCCTGTACTTATTTTATAATGTTTTCTTACGCAGCTTAAAGTCCACTGCATCGGCATCACGAATCGTAATTGTAAACGTGCCGTTGACCTGATCTTGCTGCACCTCGATTTTATCGTCTAAGCGTTTATCGTAGCGGAAGAAAATTTCACCCTCAGCCGATTTATAAATGACATTTAAATCATCACGCTTTACTTCAAAAGTAGGGGTGAAGTCGGGGTTACGGTCAGTAAATTCATTAATAAAGAGCTTAGCGCCATCTTCAACAAAGCTTTCTTGATTATGCTCCGGTGCAATTGCTGTGTAAATATTATGCACTGAGGCATCTAGCTCGACATATTTCCCATTTTGAAACTCATCGTCAATCGCATGTTGCAGGCGCGGCTTTTCTTCGTCCTCCATCGATTCGGCGATTTTTTCATATAATTCCTTCATCAGCATCTTTGTTTTCTTTTTATCCGAGGCAATCGGTGTTGCTTGTAGGAAAGTTTCCATAAAAAACTTTGCGGGCTCGCCGTCTGATTGCTTATCGAGCACATAGACATTTTCCTCTAACGGGTTGTAGTCCATACGAATAAGCGCACATTTTTGCACGCGGCTTGAAGCGTCCGGTAAAATATTTTCGATTGTTGAAAGTTGTAATGTTTCTAAATCAATTTGTACCGCATCTTTTGGGTCAAGTTTTAATAATAGAATATAGTCCTCACCAATCATTTCAATATGTGCCACAAACACCGAACCATTTGAGTTCGAAACGTTTTGCATAATTTGATAGAGCTTGTTTGAAAGGTCATTCGCAAGTGATAAAAAATGTGTATCATCCGTAAATTCGATGTAGCGGTTCATTTTCGTTAAAATATCGTTATCACGGTCTAAAAATTTACAAGCGACTGATTTAGGGCTGTTCATCGTGGCATCAATATAGCTTTCGAAAAACTCACTGTATACGCCTGATTCTAGCTGTGTTAAGTCCATCGTTTGGCTGGCAGAGACAAAACGGCTTTGCTGCATATCAAGTAATGTCACGGCCATGCGCTTCATTTTAATGGCTAAAGTTGTTTCTTCAAGTAATTCGGTCATTGGTTCGTTCTCCTTTTTGTTCGCATTTAACTAGTATAACGAACAAACGACTTTAGCTCAAACCTTTACAAATACGAACGTCTATGATATTATAAGTAAGTGCTATTTTAGGTAGTACTATAAATAAATTGGCATTTCTGCTAGTGTTTTTGAATATACTTATTCACACTGGCGCAAGCTAAAGGGCTGCAAGGACATAGTAGCAGGTAGGGACTATGTTGCTTAAGTTAGAAAAGATTAGTGGAATTTTACCGCGGTTAAAACTGAAAGTACGAACTTTCGAATGATATAATTCCCCGGATGATCGGGTTGAGACTTACATTTATTTATAAAACTATCTATTAAATACTAGAGGGGGCCCCGTTTTTATGGGGTCCCCTTGTCCAATTTATTTTATGTTTAGATTCATGAAAAAACGTGAAAATAAATACCATCCAAAAAACTTTGGATGGCGGGAAAAATAAGTATTAGTCCGTGAAGCATAATGAAGTCATATAGCCAAGCATACATAATAAACCTAGACCCATAGCGATTGTCATAATTTACAAACCTCCCTTACATAACTCACAATATCTTCCTTTTTATTGTACAATGTTTAAGAAAAAGATGAAACCTTTTCTTGTTCTAGACGTATGTAATGATAAGAGAAGTTTTAAAATTATACATAATTAGAGGTAGGTGGGAACGATGAAAAAATGGCTTTATAAATCACTTGTTGTATCTGTTGCATTACTTACTTTTGGCATGATTACGCCAAATCATGAAATTTGGGCAAACTTTGACGAAGAGCGCGGCATAAAATCCGTTTTAGATCGCCAGGATGACAACCAAATTTCATCGGCATACCAGCTAGACGATATTTTAATTGCACAACAACCGCAGCCAACAATCGATACGTTCGTAGAAGCTGCAAAGGAACAAGCATACCTAAAATTCGGTACCCGCATTGGGCCGGTTATTGAAGACGAATTCGAAACAAATATTTTTCCGAAAATCGAAGAAGCGATTGCGATGACAGTAGATCGCCTAGGTCACGACACATTAACAAACTTAAGCATTACTGAAAAACCAAGCGGCGAATACTCGGAGAAAATTTTCCACATCGTCGATAAAGATGCAAAAAAAGATGTCATCCGCTTCCATGTGCGCACAGAAAACCGCCCATTTGAAGGGTTTTACTACAATTTCCATTACCACACATTTGAAGACAACTATCAAACACACTACGACCTTGGCGATATTTACTGGTCCAAAAACACACCGCCGAAATGGTTGAGCTAAATAAGGTAAACCTAAGCACTCGTTTAATTGACGGGTGTTTTTTTGTGCCTGAAACCAAAGGACTTGCTCGGAAATTACGTTCCGGACAAGTCCATTTACTAACGACGATGCTCTACAAGGTCAATTGCACCTAACACGATGTGCGCTAGACCGAAACCAAACACAGTGTTTGCTATCATATCATTAGAACTGCTTTTTTGCTTTAGTGCAATTCCGACCGCAGTAACAGCTGACCCTAGAATAGCTGGGATTAAACCTTCACGAATACTGTTCATATAAAATCCCTCCGTCGTAGTTATTTGGTGCTCGCACACCACTATTACTATTTGCAAATAAGCAAGATGCTATACTTTCAAAATATTGTGACTAAATGTATGCGATATGTATAGGCGGTTTTTGAATCATTTACGCAAAAACGATAGCGGTCTAAACAAATGATGCATATTTTCAAAAAAAATTCATATATTTTAGGCGATTAAGAGTGAAATTTTTTCTTGAAACGGGTAAAATAAATGTATAAACATTTTTTGCATTAATTTTCATGCACTAAAATGTAAAATTATACCATGAGGGGGACTGCCGATGATAACCGGTCAGTTAGAGCGAGCATTTCAGTTAGCTGAAAAACATAAGCTCGACGTAAATACAATTTTAGAATTAAACAAAGTGATTGCCAAAGAAGTAAATGACTCTGCAAAAGTGGAGGAAAAGATTTTACTACAAATTGTTCAATTACTTGAAAATAACAAGACGATTCTCAAGGAGGCAACATAAAAAATTGGGCAAAACTATTGAACTCTTCGATGATTTAGACACATTTGAATAAAGGCGCTACTCAACCCACAGTATGACGAGTAGCGCCTTTTAATATGCCCATTTTTAAGAGCTTATTCAATTTCTAATATCAAGTCCTGCAAATCCAGTGTGGCATGTACAGAATCCGGTTTAAAAATAAACGTCCACGGCATACTTGTAAAAGGTGGTATCGACAGCGAGGGAATCGTAAACACCTGCTCCTCCATATAGTCCCCGCAGCGAATGAAAACAGACCGGTTCGCAAAACGTGCGCTGTGATGCGTAAAATTGTGTACAAGCGTGGTAATCAGTAATTCCCCCTTATGATTAAACGCAGTGCGGACAATCGGACTCATAATCACATCATCGGCCTTCGTATACGTCTGTTCAAAAACGTCCTCGATTAAGGCAAGATCCTTCTGACTGACTGCCTTCTCCCACGTTGGGTGTAAATATAATTGCTGCATAAATAACGCCTCTTTCCTCTATCAATCTCCTTAAGTATACGTATTTTTTCCTGAATTGAAAGTTCCTATACCCTTAAATAATACATATAAAAAATGATTATCGTTCAAAGTTTCTAAACATTTATCGAAAGGATTTTCCTTGTAGTGTATAGAAGTTATAGTAATAGAAAGAGAGGAGAGGTCTACATGAATCCACCAATTGCAAAGAAAATCCGTACAACATTTGAAAATCACGGAGATATCCGCCATGATGATTACTATTGGTTAAATGAAAAAACGAATCAAGAGGTGCTTGCCTATTTGGAGGCTGAAAATGCGTATTTTGCGGACGTAATGGCACCGTTGAATGCACTGACAAATGACATTTACGAATCAATGATTGCACGTATTCCAAATGAAGAAATCGATGTTCCAATTCAGCGAGGTCCTTATTTCTACTACACACGTCAAGAAAAAGACTTGCAATACCCGATTTACGCACGTAAATTGGCAGCAACACGTGCAGCACTTGCAGAAGCAAAAGAAGAAATCATTTTAGATGTTAATGTACTAGCAGCAGGAGATGACTATTTAAGTACGACGGATATTCGACCAACTGATGATCAGCGCTTGTTAGCGTATTTAGAAAACCGTGATGGGACCGACAGCTATACACTATACATAAAGGATCTGCAGACCGGTGCACTTTTAGACGATGTTATTCCGAATGTCTATATTTCTAGTAGTGTCGAGTGGAGCGCATGTGGGCACTATTTATTTTACGTCACGATTAATGACCAACAACGTCCGTATCAACTGTGGCGCCACAAACTAGGCACAGCGATCACAGAAGATGTGCTGTTATATGAAGAACAAGACGTGACGTTTAATTTATATGTAGCGAAGTCACAAAGCAGTGCCTATATTTTTGTCATTGCCCAAGCGACGACAACGACTGAAATTCGCTATATTGATGCGACAATGCCCCTAGAGCCACTAACGCTATTTGATGCACGTCAAACTGGCATTGAATATGATGTGGAGCATTGGGAACATGATTTTATACTGATGACAAATAAAGATGCGATTAATTTCAAGCTCTTACGTTGCCCAGTAGAAAATATTGCCGAGCGTTCCGAGCTTGTCCCTTACGATGAAACGTATTTTATTGAATCGATTTATCCATTTAAGCAACAAATTTATATTTCAGGACGCGCGAATGGTTTAGAACAAATATTCCGTATTGAAAATAATGAACTGACTCCACTTGAATGGGATGAGCCGATCTATTCGGTGTCGCTAGCTGCTAACCAAGACTACAACGCAGATGAAGTGCTCGTTCATTACCAATCGTTTGTCACACCAAAAACAACATTTGGCATTCGATTAGTGAATGGGGAAAAGTCAAAGATTCAACAAGTAGAAGTAACCGGCGATTATGATGCTAAAAATTATGTCCAACAGCAGCTTTGGGCCACGGCTCCAGATGGGGTGAAAGTGCCGGTATTGCTTCAATATCAAAAGGATGCCTTCGCAAATGGGCCAGCGCCAGTGATTTTGACGGCATACGGCTCTTACGGCTATAGCAGCGATCCTTTCTTTAGTGCGTATCGTTTACCATTACTTGATAAAGGCATCGTTTTTGCCACAGCACAAGTTCGAGGGGGCTCGGAACTAGGACGTACCTGGTATTTTGACGGCAAAATGAAGCACAAACGCAACACCTTCACGGACTTTATCGCAGCAGCTGATTTGTTAGTCCAACAAAACATCACAACAAATGAGTTACTCATTGGGCGTGGTGGCAGTGCCGGTGGATTATTAATCGGCGCGGTAGCGAATATGGCAGGGGAGAAGTTTAAAGTGCTCGTGCCAGAAGTGCCATTTGTCGACGTATTAACGACGATGCTCGATGACACCATTCCACTTACAACAAGTGAGTACGATGAGTGGGGCAATCCAAATAAAGCAGAAGATTATTTCACGATGCGCACATACAGCCCGTATGAAAATGTTGAAGCCAAAACCTATCCACATATGTATGTAACAACCGGCTTGAATGATCCGCGCGTGGGCTATTGGGAGCCTGCCAAATGGGTCGCACGCTTACGTGAGCTGAAAACCGATGACAACACCTTAGTGATGAAAACGAATATGGGTGCAGGCCACTTCGGCGCATCCGGTCGTTTCAATCAACTAAAAGAGTTAGCGGAATTTTACGCGTTTGTGTTAAATAAAGTAGGCGTACAATAATTTTTTACACATACTGTAATGAGACTTCTCGGTTTCATTACAGTTTTTTTGCTATTCCGACAAAGGGCATAGCGATAAAAAACGTTAACTTATATAATAGAACGTGACAGATTTAAGGAGTGAACATGTTGACAAATCAAGCAGATCAAACGTACTTACAACTTCTTCAACACATTTTAGACAACGGCACAGACAAATCAGACCGCACAGGCACAGGCACACGCAGCGTATTTGGCTATCAAATGCGTTTTGACTTAGCAAAGGGCTTTCCGCTATTAACAACAAAACGCGTCGGCTTCAAAACGGTTGCCAGTGAGTTGTTATGGTTCATCAAAGGCGACACAAACATCCGCTATCTATTACAAAACAAAAACCACATTTGGGACGAGTGGGCGTTTAAAAAGTGGGTCGAATCAGACGAATACAACGGCCCTGATATGACCGATTTCGGGCGCCGCGCATTAGTCGATGAAGCCTTTAATAAGCAGTACCAAGTAGAGTTAGCGTCATTTTGCGAATGCGTATTAAACGATGATGACTTTGCTAACAAATACGGTGATTTAGGCAATGTCTACGGCAAACAATGGCGTAACTGGACAACTTCAGAGGGCGAATCACTCGATCAGCTACAAGATGCCATCAACCAAATTAAAAACAACCCGGATTCACGCCGTATTATCGTCAATGCGTGGAACCCAGAGGACGTCATTAACGCTGGTGCGAAGGGCAGTAAAGCTGCTTTACCGCCATGCCACGCAATGTTCCAATTTTACGTAACAAACGGCAAATTAAGCTGTATGCTGACACAACGTAGTGGGGATACTTTCCTTGGAATCCCATTCAACATCGCAAGCTACGCGTTGTTAACACATTTAATCGCCCATGAATGTGGCCTTGAAGTCGGGGAATTCGTGCATAGTATTGGCGATGCGCGTATTTATGCCAACCACTTCGAGCAAGTAAAACAGCAGCTTGCACGTGAGCCAAGAGCGTTGCCGACGTTAAACATTAATCCAGCTAAAAAATCGATTTTCGATATTGAGCTAGAAGATTTAACGATTGAAGGCTACGATCCACACCCAAGTATTAAAGCACCGATTGCAGTGTAAGGAGGAAACGCATGATTTCACTTATCGTCGCACATGACAAAAACCGTGTCATCGGCTATGAAAACAAGATGCCGTGGCATTTACCGGGGGATTTACAGTATTTTAAAGACATGACAATGGGGAAGCCCATTATTATGGGACGGAAAACGTTCGAATCGATCGGTCGTCCATTACCAGGGCGTCGTAATATTGTCATTACACGCAATGATGCGTACAGCGCACAAGGCATTGAAACGGTTTCGAGCCTAGATGCCGCGCTAGCACTTGTCAAAGATGTACCAGAAATCATGATCATCGGCGGAGCGCAAATTTTTGAACAAGCGTTGCCTATGGCGGACAAACTGTATGTCACATTAATCGACCAAGAATTCAACGGGGATACGTACTTCCCGCGCTACGATGGCTGGCGCCTAACGTCAAGCCAACAGGCAATTGATTCAGGAGCAGGGTACTCATTCCGCTATTGTATTTTTGAGAAATAATAGCATATCCATGTAACGAAAAAAGCGCCAGTCCCCAAGTTTAGTGGGGCTGGCGCTTTGACGTTTACATTTTAAATCGTTTCACATAATCATTTAAGTTCATCGCAAGCTCTTGTAGCTGCTGTGCTTTTGTGACAACGGTTGAAATCGATTGTAGCTGATTTTCAGCCGATTTCGAGATTTCATTACTTTCTGCGGCTGTTTCTTCAACGAATGCGCTAATGCCTTCTACGTTTGTTAATACTTGTGAACCAACGTTACGAGAGGCCTTGATGTTATCCGCTACGGCTGAAATTTCCGCCATAATTGCGTGTACTTCTTGCTCGATTAATGAGAACGCTTCAGTTGTTTGTTGCATCGATGATTGTTGCTTTTCCGCGATATTCACCCCGAATTTAACTGATTCGGTCATATCGTGAATCCCGCCTTTAATCGATTGCACGATATCGAAAATTTCTGTCGTCGAAGCATTCGATTGCTCGGCTAACTTACGAACTTCCTCGGCAACGACTGCGAAGCCTTTTCCGTGTTCACCTGCACGCGCGGCCTCAATGGAAGCGTTTAGTGCGAGTAAATTGGTTTGGTCGGCAATGTCTGACACAACCTTTGCCATCGTTTCAATTGCGCTCGCATGTTCTGAAAATTTCACGGAAACAAGGTGAATATTGTTTGTCGTTTCAATGTTTTCTTGAATCAGTGATTGCTGAAGGGCAATCGCTTGCTGACTGTTTTCAATCGCTGATGTAGCCTGCGTACTACGCTGAACCGAATGTGCAGAGCGCTCTTCATTCGTTCTGAAATCGTGGTCCATCTTTTCGACAAGCTCGACTGTTTCACCTAAAGAATTGGCAATCGTATTTGTTCCTTTTGATAACACAGAAGTGGATTCGGTTACCTGAATACTAATTTGCTCTAACGTTCGGTTTTCTTCCATTAAGTCGTTCGAGTACACTTCGACTTGGTTACTTACTTGTTGGATAGACGACAGTAAATCCTTTAACTGAATCGCCATTTTAGAAAACGATGCGTTTAATGCGCCGATTTCATCTTGTGCTTTATACGAAATTGGATCAACCGATAATTGGCCACTCGCAATTAATTCAGCGCGGTTAGATAACTGACGAAGTGGGGCTGTAATTTTACGTGTTGTCAGTATCGTAAAGCCACCACCAACTAGGGCAATTAGTAGAATCCCGATCCCAGCGAACGTAATAACCTTTGTAATGTCGCTCGTCAGTTGTTTTTGAATGGTATCGTTTTCTGTGTTGACGTATAATTCCATCTTATGTACATCATTAAGCGCACCAATAATACGCGCTGCTTGAGAACGAACTACTGTTGCGTCTTTTGCGGTAATCGCAGACAGGGCAGTCGTTTGAATATTTTCATGCTCTGTTAAAAAGGATTGCAATGTTGCTTTTTCAACAGAAGTCGTCATTCCTGCTTCAATAATCTCGATGTTTTGATTAATATGCTGTAAATACGTTTCCGTCGCATGCTGTGCTTCATCTGTCACACTTTGCGGCTGGGCAATGCCAATATTATTCGCATAGTTATTTAATATATTTTGAACTTGTAAATAGTCCGATTTCACTTCTGAAATCGCAATAAATTTAGGCATCACGTTATTACTAGACGATTGAATGTTTAACATACTAAAAATAACGACACCGATTAATGACACTGCTAGGAGAATAATTGTTAGCGAGTTCACTAATAGTTTTTTACTGATCGACATAGGCTCACTCCAATATTATTTTATGTCAGCTTTCCCTTTTTCAACGTCCTGCTCTAATTGAATCGCGTTATCGACAACACGAATAGGGGCAAGATCGACACCGTCTTCGGCAATGCCAAATTCAAGGTTTTGCTGAGACGTTGGTTTGTTATCAAGATAATTTTTTACATAGTTATATACCGCAACATCCACGTTCTTTGTCATAGATGTAATGACGGCTTTTTCAGCATAGTAATATTGGTCGATATCCACACCGATTGCATAAACCTCTTGACGCTGTGCTTCTTGCAATAACCCTACTCCTGTATAGCCAGCTGCTGCATAGAGTACGTCTGCTTGTTTTGAAATCATGTTACTCGCAATCGAAGCACCGAGCTTGTCGTCTGAATAAGAATTAGCATATTCAACGAGCACTTCAATATTCGGGTTTACCGATTTTGCACCACGTTCAAAGCCTTCTAAAAACTTTAAAATAATCGGGTCTTCAAAGCCACCAACAAAACCAAGGACACCTGTTTTTGATGTCTTTGCTGCGACAATTCCCGCTAAATAGCTGCCTTCATCCTCTTTAAACATCAGACCATCTATGTTTTCGATATCACTTGCAGAATCGACAATAACGAATTGCTGCTCAGGGTATTCCTGTGCGAGCTTTTCTAATGCTTCTTGCGATGTATAGCCGACGCCCATGATTAAATCATGTCCTTCATCGATTAAAGCCTGTAATTGACTTTCAATGATGTCATTTGTTGTTGCTTCACGGTAAGACCATAAAATATTTAAGTCATCTCTTGCATTTACAAGACCATTTACGGCTAAATCATTGAATGATTGATCCCCAAGTCCTATGTCAGGTAACAAGACACCCACACTAAAATGTGACGCTTCTGCTTCAATCAGCTCGTCTTCTAATGCATTTTGTGCATCATTACAACCTGTTAACAGCGCAATTAAACCCACATTAACGACCATTCGTCTAAATTTCTTCACAAAAACTACTCCTTTTGTAATCGGTTATGTAAAATTATAACATAATTTGTAGTTGATTGGACTGCGTAATTTAGTAGTTTTTACTATTAAAGTGAATACGAAATAAAAAAGCTCCTTATTACACAAAATTCGTGTATAAAGAGCTTTTATAGGGAATTAGTTTTCGGAATTCGTTATAGGTAGTTCTAAATGCTGCTTTAAATCATTTTGCACCATATTCAGCTCCTGTTCATCGAGTAGGTAGTACCAATAACCATTTAGGCGTGTGCCTTCACCTTGCTCGAATTGCAGCTGCTCAATATTTTTATCAAGCTTACTATAAAGCTTTTGTAAATTTAAAATTTGGGATTGCGAAAAATTCATCGTGATATTTTCGCCCATAACATCCATAACGCCATTCATCTTCAGTAAAATCGATGGGTTTTTTGCTTTGCTGAGCAATGCCTCAATTAATTGCTTTTGACGAATTTGACGCCCAAAGTCCCCACGTGGATCCTCATAGCGAATACGTGAGAAAATTAACGCTTCCTCCCCATCTAGGTGAATTTCACCCTTAGGGAACGCGTAGTCGCGATACACTAAATCCATATCATTATTCACTTCAATATCACCGAGCACATCGACAATCGATAGGAAGCCGTCCATATTGACTGCGACATAAAAGTCGATAGGAATATCAAGGACGTTTTCAACCGTTGCAATGGTCATCGGAATGCCGCCTCGTGCATAGGCATGATTAATTTTTTCGGTCGTATTATTACCGACAATTTCTACGCGTGAATCACGGGGGATACTCAGCATTTTCATTGTGCCTTCATCTGGGTTCACCGTGACAACAATCATCGTATCTGTTCGGCCGGTATCATTGTCACGCTCGTCAATGCCTAAAAGCAGCACAGAAAACGGATCAAGATGAGGGAGCTTTTCAGAAATGGCAACGTCATTTGTATTGTCATTCATTTTTGAAATCGTCGCTTGAAATTGGTAGTAATAGTAGCCAATTATCAATGCTACGATTGCGACTAAGCTGAGAAGTGTCCAGCCAACAATTTTTTTCTTGCTTGTTTTTTTGTGAAGTTGTGTACGGGTTTTAAATTCTGACATATTTTAGGACCTTCCGTTTGTAAAGTGAAATCGCAGAAACATTGCACAGGCAATACTTCTGCGATTAATTTCATTTGTTTTCTTTCATGAATAGGTATTGCGAATAGGCAGAGCCTTGGTTTAATTGCTGCAATAGTGCCTGCTGCGAGGACTGCTGCTGTTTTTTCGTAACGAATTCATTTACAAGCGCCACATTGTTGTTCATTTTATCTAGACGCAGTTTTTCGGCCTCGGTTGGGGTGTCGCCAACACTTTTTTGATAGGCATCTAGCTTAGTTGTTAAATTCATTTTTGCGTCTGCTAAAATCTCAAGCTGCTTTGTGGCGAAATTGTTTTGTAAATAGTTTGAATACGTTTTTTGCATCGCTTGTTCATCGAAATTACTTGGATTCGTGCCACCTGCGTTTAAATACGATGTCATGAGTGCTGGGTTGTTCGGGTTATTGCGCAGTAAAGTTGCAAGGGCAGCCGAACTACCAAAGCCCGATAAATCCTTATAAAGTGCATTTGTTTTTGATGAATTTTTCTTACTTTCATACGCTTTTAGCACGTAATCCTCAAAGTTACCAAAAGCTTGTGTATTCAATGTGTTTGAAAATCCATTATTTACTGTGAGCATGGCCTGAATTTCTGAAATAGAATTTGACAAGTCAATCACCTCAGACTTATTATCGGATAATTTTCGTGAAATTGAAAGGAAACAATCTCAAAAAGGCGCTACCAATTTCGTGGAGAAAGGATTATAGTAAGTAAAAATCTGTCAATCTAATTTGGTAAAGGATGAATAGAATGCATACATATAAAATAGCCGTTATTCAAGGAGACGGTATCGGTACAGAAGTGGTTCCCGCTGCGATTAAAGTTTTAGATAAAATCGCACAAAAAGATGGCACATTTCATTTTGAGTGGACGTATTTTCCATGGGGCTGCGACTATTACTTACAACACGGCGAAATGATGCCGGCTGATGGTATTGACACGTTAAAGCAATTTGATCAAATCTTTTTAGGTGCGGTAGGTATGCCGGACCTTGTGCCGGACCATATTTCATTGTGGGGCTTACTCATTAAAATCCGTCGTGAAATGAAGCAGGCGATTAACGTACGTCCTGCAAAGCTATTAAAGGGTCTTGATTCACCACTGAAAAACCCGAATAACTTTGACATTACCGTTGTGCGTGAAAACTCTGAAGGCGAATACTCGGAATCAGGTGGCCGCATTCACGCAGGACAAGATGAAATCGCAATGCAAACGTCCGTATTTACGCGTAAAGCAACAGAACGTGCGATGCGCTATGCCTTTGAACTGGCAAAGCATTCACGAAAGCATGTAACAAGCGCGACAAAATCAAACGGTTTAACACATTCGATGCCGTTTTGGGATGAAGTATTCGCGGAAGTAAAAAAAGATTACCAAGACATCGATACAACAGTGAATCACATTGACGCACTCGCTGCATTCTTTGTTATGAAGCCACAAGCCTTTGACGTAATCGTTGCATCGAATTTATTCGGCGATATTTTAACGGACCTTGGTGGCGCGATTATGGGCAGTATTGGTATCGCCCCCGCCGCGAATTTAAATATCGAGCGTGAATATCCATCAATGTTTGAGCCTGTTCATGGTTCTGCACCAGATATTGCGGGTAAAGGCATTGCCAATCCAATCGGCCAGATTTGGACAGGGAAAATGATGCTTGATTTCTTAGGTCATCACAAAGCGGGGGAGCAACTGATGACGGCAATTGAAGCAACATTGGAAGCCGGCATTAAGACAGGTGACCTTGGTGGAACGGCGACGTTGGATGAAGTCGTAGAAGCGATTTTAACTTATATATAACAAATAAAGGACGATTGCTCATGTTGGCAACCGTCCTTTTCGTATGTACGTGCTTATTAGCAGCAGCAATCGTAAACACTTTTTTACATGTGTGGTAATCACGATGTAGTTGTAGTATAGAGCGTGTGTGAAAACAGGTCAATGAACAAAACTAGTGAAAGTGTTGGGTGGGGAATGTTTGACAGAATATAGTGAATTATGCATGAGTACTGCGTTTTAAACGAATTCATTATAAATAAAATGCCACACAGCCTACCATACAACCGCAGCCTGCAATGACAAACAAATGCCAAATCGCATGATTATACGGCAGCTTTGTCCACATAAAGAAAATCGAACCAAATGTAAATAATACCCCACCAGCTAAAAGCAGCATAAAGCCGTCTAATGTTAAATGGCTATATAAAGGGCGAATGAAGAAAATAATAAGCCAGCCCATGACAATATACAGCGATAATGAAAATTTCTCAAAGCGGTGAATAAATAGGCATTTAAAGACAACACCAAAAATCGCAATACTCCAAATAACACTTAGCATCACGATGCCTGTCACTCCACCAATCGCCAGCAGTAAAAACGGTGTATACGTGCCCGCAATTAAAATATAAATCGACGAATGATCTAAAATCGCCCAAAAGCGTTTATATTTTTGCGGCATGCTATGTAATAAAGTAGACATTAAAAATAACAAAATCAGTGACGCACCAAAAATAGCAAAGGCCGTAACTTGTGTGGCAGAGCCAGTTTTTGCTGCATAAATAATGAGCAAGATACAAATGGGGATACTTAAAAACAGTCCAATACCATGTGTAATCGCATTCCAGCGTTCCTCTTTTAACGTTTTATAATCAAATGCTTCCATTGTTTGCATTTTTTGTTCACGCTCCTTACTTTCTTACTATAACGTTAATGACGAAGGCTTGCGAATGTGCGTTGTCATTATGTTATACTGCAATATGTCATGAGCAAGATATGATATATAAGGGCACGAATGGGTGACAAATGTCATCTTGGTAAAAAATTTTGATTTCTTTATAATAGTAAGGAAGATAGAAAAGGATGTGTTTACATTGACTCAAATTCATATCGTAACGGATTCTACATGTGATTTAACAGATGCAGAAATACAACAACATGGTGTTCATATGGTTCCATTATCAGTGCAAATTGATGATACTACATATACAGACCGTGTGAATTTACAGCCAGATACTTTTATTGAATTGATGAAAAAAGCAGAAAACCTACCAAAAAGCTCACAGCCAGCACCAGGGGTATTTAAAGAAATTTATGACGAGCTTGGCAAAGACGGCTCTCAGGTCATTTCGATTCACATGACAGGTGGTATGAGTGGTACATATCAATCAGCATCACAAGCGGCAGAAATGTCTGATACAGATGTTACTGTAATTGATTCACGCTATATTGCATTCGGTTTGGCGTTCCAATTACGTGAAGCGATTCGCTTACGTGATGCGGGTGCAAGCGTTGAGGAAATCGTAGCAGGTGTCAACAAAGTACGTGAAAACACACGTCTTTTCGTAGTGCTAGACACGCTTGAAAACATGGTGAAAGGTGGCCGTATTGGGAAAGGGAAGGCAGTCGTTAGTTCGCTGTTAAACATTAAACCAATCGGACATTTAGACATCGGGGAAGTAACGATTTGTGCAAAGCCTCGTAGCTATAAGCAAGTTGTGAAGTTCTTAATTAGCGAATTCGAAAAGGATACGAAGGGCAAGGTTGTAAAATCAGTCGGTCTTTCACATGCGAATTCGATGGATACACTTGTGAACCCGCTAATCGATCAACTGCGTGCAATCGGCTATACCGGTGAAATCGATTTAGCCTATACATCACCAGTTATTTCAACACATACAGGTGAAGGCGCAATCGGCTTCATGTATTATACAGAATAATTTGAGGTGTCCTGAATTCTTTCAGGGCACTTTTTTGATTGTACATGCTGCGCGGTACTTGCGTTTTCTGACAGGATATTTGCGGTTTTTTCGGTTTACTTGCGATTTCTCAAAGTTATTTGCGAATTTCGAACTTTTATTTGCGTTTAGCAAAATAAACTACAAATCCCAACAAAAAAACAGCACAGCGATTTTCAGCTGTGCTGCTTGCTTGTCAACAACGTAAACAATAACGCGCATTTGTTCGACGGATCCGGAACACTTCAATAATAGGGATCACGGAAAGAACGCCGTATCGCACCGAGTCAAACGTCTGTACAATACTATGTAGAGTCCGTTTTTTCCTTTTCCGTTTCGCTTTGTCACCGTACAAGGCCATAATTCAATGGATCCGTCATGGCAATCTGTACGGTTTGGTGCTGCGGTGGGGTCTTCATGTCGAATTGGAACACGGTTGTATAAACCGCATCCGAAATAGCAATGAAGTAGAAAAAGAATAGTAAAGCTTTCATTCAATGTGACAAAAAAACATTTCTCCTTTTAAATAACAAAATCTACTTATACATACGATATATAGAACAAAAGGTTTCATTTTTCTAAAATATTTTAAGACAATCAATGCCAATATTTTCGAAAAGTGTCTTATAATAAAATAATATTGTAGTAAAGGGGAGATTGTAGTGTATGTGGCGTTTATTTATAACGATTTGTCTCGTCACACTGTTAACAGCTTGTTCGGTAACAATTGACCCGCAAACTGAAGAACATGAAACGGAAGAGCAGCCGACAGTCAAGGAGCAACCAATAGTCAAAGAGGAACTACCGATAAAAGAAGAAGTAACGATGATGACCGACATTGCACCGCCACTTGATGAGGAAAAATCAAGAACAGAGCGCTTAAAAGACATGATTAGCGATGTCTTTCATTTAGATTGGTCAGCACGTAAGGACGAAGAGGCGCAGGACATTCTTTATTTAGCGCTTGGCGATTCGCTCACACGTGGGGTAGGCGATGAAACGCAAAATTACGGCTATACGATTCGTCTGCAACAGGAAATGGAAAAGTGGCCGATGATTAAGACCGTCGAACTCGATAACCGCGGGAAAAATGGCCGCCGCAGCGATCAGCTATTAGCACTGCTAAAAAAAGGGCATTATGACGAAGAGCTAAAAAAAGCCAATCTCATTACGATGACACTTGGCGGTAATGACGTCATGAAAATTGTCAAAAAACATTTATTTTCGATGGAAAAGTCGATGTTTGATAAAGAATTACCGCGATTTATTAAACGGTATGATGAAATTCTACAGGAAATTCGTCTGCGTAATCCAGACGCACCGATTGTGATGATTGGTTTTTACAATCCGTTTTCAATCGTGATTGATGAAATCACACCGTTTGAGCCGATCATTAGTGAGTGGAATGCGGAGATTGAAACGTTAAGTAGGAGTGATGTCAATGCATGTTTTGTACCAGTAGAGGATTTATTTGTCTCAAATGAGGATATGGTATATCATGTAGACTTCTTCCACCCAAATAGCGCAGGTTATGAGCGCATGACAAGTCGCATTACGGAAACAATGGAAAGCTGTAATATTGAGGCCATGTCGAATGGTTTAATAGGTTTTGGAGAGTGAGCAGTATGAATAGATGGAAGGTTGCGTTTTTAGTATTAGCAGGCGCGGTACTCTTGTCGCTTGTTAGTATCGTGTATTTTGCAACCTCAGACGTCAAGCAGGCAAGTCCAAAAGAGCCGCTTGAGCTAGAGGGAAATATATTAACGGTCCAAACAACAGCAAAGGAATTTGAAGCAATTGCCAAGCAGTATTTAGGTGATGCGATGAAAAAATCACCTGCACCGCTTGAACTCGTTGTAGACGAAAAGATTTATTTATATAGTACGTTAACAATATTTGGTTTTGACGTTCCGATACAAATGGACTTTAGCCCGGTTGTAAGTGATGGAAATATTATTTTACAACAGGATGCCGTCCATGTCGGCAAGATTAATATTCAACCAAAGAAAGTGTTAGAATTAATACAAGACGCAGTAGATTTCCCGTCGTGGATTACGGTGCAGCCAAATGACGAACAAATTTACGTGGATTTATCACGTATTAATATCGCCAGTGGCTCCCGTGTGCGCGCACAGGAAATCGATTTAGCGAATGATAAAATTGTGTTACAAGTCGTCATTCCAAACAAAGAAAACTAAGGGGGCAATCCGATGACATTACAACAAGCAACATTTGCAGGCGGCTGTTTTTGGTGTATGGTCAAGCCGTTTGATACGCAGCCAGGTATTATTGAAGTCGTATCAGGCTATACAGGCGGTCATATCGAAAATCCAACATACGAACAAGTATGCAGTGAAACAACAGGGCATTTAGAAGCGGTACAAATTACGTT
>SMEP01000087.1_pt1 | contig 20289 bp, 21 predicted proteins | sample 2456231 | NCBI WGS metagenome assembly SMEP01 (sample SAMN10132595, study PRJNA489261) | soil metagenome | isolation source: day1 control-silty clay loam soil ammended with raw manure from dairy cow... | place: USA | collected 2015-05-15
CAATGTTTAGTGGTGCTGGTCATGATGCACAATTTATTGCTGGGTATATTCCTTCTACGATGATTTTCGTACCAAGTGCTAAGGGCTATAGTCATCGAGAAGATGAATACACTACCTTTGAAGAATGCTCAAAAGGTGCTGATGTACTCGTAAATGCGGTAGTAAAAGTTGCTAATCATAAAATTCCATCCGGGAAAACAACTGTATAGGCGGTTATTAAACATTAGAGTTATGTTGAAAATCAACGGTTAATCGACATCAATGAGTGGTTACTATAGAATTATTTCGTTTGAACCCAAAAATTGAGGCTGGGACATAAGTGAAAAAATGTAGCATTGAGTGAAAATGGTATAATAAAAAACACTTTTTAAAAATTGGTTGTAGTGAAGGGTCGACTCCAGCGGGAACAGCACGACGCCTGAGACTACAGGCTCAGGCCGTGCCCGCGGAAAGCGTACCCGTAACGGAAACCAATTTTTTCTGGCATCAAAAAAAATACAAATTTTCTCCATTGAGAAAATTTGTATTTTTGTTTTGTCCCAGCCTCAAGCTTTTTTTGTCAAGTTAGTCGATTTTTTGACCTGTAATTTCTTCTAATTTGCCGTTGTCTTTAATTTTTTGTAAGCCTTCGTTTAAAAGGTCTAGTAATTCTTTGTTACCTTTTTTCACCATGAAGCCGTAGTATTCTTTTTCAAACTCATCTGATTCAATTGCTTTTAAACCTGATTTTGGATTGTTTTTTAAGTATTCTAATACAACCGCATTATCACCAATTGCCGCAGCAGCTGTTCCGTTAATTACTTCCTGGAACGCGATTGGTTGGTTTTCATAAGCTAAAATTTTAGAGCTTGCTACACCTTGTAATTTTTTCGCTGCTTCGTGGCCTGTTGTGTTGATTTGTACTGAGATTTTTTTGTCTTTAATTTCAGCTAATGTTTCAATTGGCGAATCCTCTTTTACAACGATCATTAACATCGCTTCGTAGTAAGGATCTGTGAAGTCATACGTTTGCTTACGCTCATCTGTAATTGTAATACCTGATGCCCCTAAGTCTAGCTCTTTGTTTGTTACTTGTTGGAATACTGGCTCCCAACCTACGTTTTTAAATTCTACCTCTGCATCGATTTCAGCACCGATTGCATTCATCACATCTACGTCAATCCCAATGATTTCACCTTTGTCGTTCATTGACTCAAACGGTGCAAATGTTGCTTCTGTACCAACTAATAATTTTGAATAGCCTTTATCGCCATCTGTTCCTGACGAGCTATCTTCTGATCCACATGCTGCAAGTACGATTGAAAATGCTAATAACAGCATCATCATAAAGCTTGTTTTTTTGTTAAACATTGAAAATCCCCCTGTAATTTCGTTTATTTTTCATAATTATACACCTAAACTAATATTCATTCAATATGCATTATCTAATTTTTGCAAAAATTTGACCTTTAAAAATCCTGTTGTATACTCCGTTAATATTTATACAATACATATTTTGGGATTTGTTTTCAATAGGAGATTTTGTTTAATTACTGTATTTATTATCCAAATAATCGTAATTTGTCGCTCTCAGCCTTAAAAGAGTTGCTTTTTCTAATAAAATTTCACTGGATTGATTGGTGGGCTACGGCATGAGCGAAGAAAAGCCTGCCTCGTAGCGTAGCAGATATGTTAATAGGCCTTGATCTTACCGTGAAAATAAAAAAGACACCGAATCACACTTAACTCGTGTGGTTCGATGTCTTTTTACTGTAGATCTTATAAGAAAAGAGCAAGTATTTATAATACCTTGCCTAAAAATGCTTTTGTACGTTCGTTTTGTGGATTACCGAAAATTTGATCGGGATGTCCTTGCTCGACGATATAGCCACCATCCATGAACAGTACACGATCACTTACTTCACGTGCAAAGCCCATTTCATGTGTTACAACGAACATTGTCATGCCCTCTTTTGCGAGGTTCTTCATTACTTCTAAAACCTCTTTTACCATTTCTGGGTCAAGTGCTGACGTTGGTTCATCAAACAGCATGATTTTTGGCTTCATCGCAAGCGCACGCGCAATCGCCACACGTTGCTGCTGACCGCCTGATAGTTGCTGCGGGTAGCTGTCTGCCTTTTCACGTAAACCTACCTTGTCAAGCAGCTCCAGCGCTAATTTTTCTGCGTCTGCTTTATTCATTTTACGGATTTGCATTGGTGCCATCGTAATATTATCGATGACCGACATGTGCGGGAACAGATTAAATTGTTGGAAAACCATCCCTACTTCGGTGCGGATTTCGTTAATATTCGTTTTCGGGTCGTTAATTTTTACACCTTCAATATAAATCGCGCCGTCTGTTACTTCTTCTAATAAGTTCAAGCAGCGAAGGAATGTACTTTTCCCTGAACCAGATGGCCCGATAACGCATACTACTTCTTTTTCTGCGATTTCATAATCAATGCCCTTTAATACTTCGAGCTTGCCAAAATGCTTGTGTAAGTTTTCTACTTTAATCATTTTTTATGCGCGCTCCTTTTTCTTACGTGGGTTGTAGTTAATATCGACACGCTTTTCAACAAACGCAATCAGCTTCGTCACCGCATACGTTAATACTAAATATAAGAACGCTGCGAATAAATACGGCTCCCAGAAACGTTGATACGTTCCGGCAACAACTTTACTCACATATAAAATCTCCGCCCCGGCAATGACCGTTACGAGTGAAGAATCCTTTAATAATGCGATAAATTCGTTCCCTAAAGGCGGGATCATACGGCGGAATGCTTGCGGTAAAATAACTTTACGCATCGCCTGTGCACGTGTTAACCCAAGAGAACGTGCCGCCTCCATTTGCCCTTTGTCGATCGACTGGATCCCTGCACGGAAAATTTCTGCGTTATACGCCGCACTGTTTAATACAAGTGCTGTAATCCCCGATACCCACCAGCCTAAACCTTGACCAAAGATTGTTGGAATGACCGCTAAGTGAATTAATAATAGCTGTACTAATAATGGCGTGCCGCGGAATACATCCACATATAATTTCACAGGCCAATAAACCCATTTTTTGTTTGATACTTGGCCTAACCCTAAAAATAGACCAAAAATGACACCACCGAGATAACCACATGCGGTTAAAACAATGGTTGCCCAAAGCCCTTTAGCATATAGCTCACGGTAGTTCCAGATTATATCCCAACGGAAAAAATCAAAAAATTCCATCTGAAACCCTCCCATTCATTGTTTTACTCGAAATCTGTACCAGTAATTTCTGCTAACTTACCGTTATCTTTAATTTTTTGTAAACCTTCATTTAAAATATCTAATAGCTCTTTGTTGCCTTTTTTCACCATGAAGCCGAAGTAATCCGCATCAAATGAATCGTCTTCAATTGAAACTAAGCCTGAATCTGGATTGTTTTTTAAGTAATCTAATACAACGGCATTGTCACCAATTGCTGCATCTGCCGAACCATTAATAACCTCTTGTAGTGCAACTGCAAAGTTTTCATATGCTAAAATTTTTGAACTTGCAATACCTTGTAATTCTTGTGCAGCAATATGTCCTGTAGTATTAATTTGCGCTGAGATTTTTTTATCCTTTAAATCCTCGTAAGAAGCAATGCTAGAGCCTTCTTTCGTTACGATTAATAATGTAGCTTCGTAGTAAGGATCTGAGAAATCATAGCTTTGTTTACGCTCATCAGTAATTGTAATCGCTGCTGCCCCTAAGTCTAATTCGCCCGTTGTTACTTGGTTGAACGTTGTTTCCCAGCCTGTGTTTTTAATTTCTGTTTCGATGCCCATTTCTTCGCCGATTGCTGCTAAAATTTCCGCATCTAAGCCAACAACCTTCCCTTTGTCATCTAAATATTCAAAAGGTGCATACGTTGCTTCTGTTCCTGCTACGATTTTTGAATATTCTTTTGCACCAGATGATTCCTCGTCAGAACCACAAGCTGCTAAAATCATTGAAGCTACCGCAATCGGTGCAACCCATTTAAAAAGTTTTTTTGTATTCATTATGAATATCCTCCTGGATGTAGTATTTTTTGAGTAAATAATAACATGTTCAATTATATTAATTTCATAATTAATATACAACATTTAATTTTTAAAAAATTGATTATTATTACATAACAATGAATTTTTATAACAAAAATGATAAGTTTTTTGCATAAAATTTAATAAATATTCAAATGTTCATCATCGCTATCAGATGATATAGGTCATTTTTCAACCAGATCCCCTACATGAACTTAGCATTTTTATAGAAACAACCGCCAAATATTTACAATGAAGCAAATCAATCTGCTGAATAAAAATCTAAAAAAGACGATTTCAAAGTAGTTACTTTGGAATCGTCTTTTTCATTTAGCATATTTAACTTCTTTATTTCTTGGAGTGAGAACGAAAGAGGGATAAAAAGAAACGGTACAGTGAATCTTTTTATCCCACATAAAATTCATTCTCCGTTATAAAATAAGCCCTCTCCGCCTAGTTTTATAACAGATATAAAAAATAGATTAAAGCAGTAAAATGGTGCCCACGAATGGACCTGATAATATATGTGCATATAATTTTTTTAGCTACTACCAAATAGAAGCTTTCTCCATAAATGCAACATTTACTAATGTACTAATTTTCAACATAATTATCAAGCTTTATTTAATAAAAAAGTAGAATTTCATTGATTATTTTTATGTTTAATTTATGAATGAATGGGAAACGTAGTAGTGTTAAAAATTTCCTTAACAAAATTTAGTGCATTGGAGGAGAAATTATCGAAGTAGATGGCTAAAAAAGTGCCCTCGGAGGGAATCGAACCCCCAGCCTCAGAACCGGAATCTGAAGTGTTATCCATTACACCACGAGGACATCATTATATTTGTTCAGCTTTATCATTATACAAAGTGTTTTGACCAATTTCAACCAGAAAAGACGGACTTTATATTTGACCAAAACTGACTAATGCGTGTATGATAGGTTTACAGCTGAAATACTTTCCAATTTTCAGCAAAGGTATACGAAAATAGGCTTTAACAAAGGGAGGATTTTTTCAATGAACTTAATTCCTACAGTTATTGAACAAACAAATCGCGGCGAACGTGCATATGATATTTATTCACGTTTATTAAAAGACCGTATCATTTTATTAGGGAGCGCAATCGACGATAACGTTGCTAACTCAATTGTAGCACAATTGTTATTCTTAGAAGCGGAAGATCCAGATAAAGATATCTTCCTATACATCAACTCTCCAGGTGGTTCAATCACTTCTGGTATGGCGATTTACGATACAATGAACTTCATCAAACCTGACGTATCAACAATTTGTATCGGTATGGCAGCTTCTATGGGTGCTTTTCTTTTATCTGCTGGTGCTAAGGGCAAACGTGTAGCTTTACCAAACGCCGAAGTTATGATTCACCAACCATTAGGTGGCGCACAAGGGCAAGCGACTGAAATCGAAATCGCAGCACGACGCATTATACACTTACGCGAAAAATTAAACCGCATTATGGCCGAAAACAGTGGTCAACCATATGAAACATTAGCGCGCGATACAGACCGCGATAACTTCATGACAGCTGAGCAAGCAAAAGATTATGGTCTAATTGACAAAATCTACGATCGTAACCCTAAAAAATAATTTTTTTGAAAGCGGCAGAAGAAATTCTGTCGCTTTTTTTATTGCAGAAAAAAGGGATTGTCCAGAAGGCTTTCTGGACAATCCCTTTTGTTTACGCTTTCAAAAATTAGTCTGCTTTTTCGATTAGTACTTGTAGTGCCTGAATTGCTTTTTCTTCGTCATGCCCATCTGCGCTTAACGTAACTGTTGTACCCTTTGCTACTGCTAGGCTCATAATGCCCATGATTGACTTCGCATTAACCTTTTTTGTACCTTTTTCTAAAAAGACATCTGCTTTATAACGATTCGCTTCTTGGACGAATAGTGCAGCTTGTCTTGCTTGTAAACCTGATTTTAGCTTGACCTCTACTTGTTTTTCTATCATTTTGAAATACTCCCTTTCACAACCGTACATCGCCTTATTTATTTCATCTTATCGAAATTATCGGAAAAGAACAACAATAGAATGCAACATTTCTAAAAACAATGTCTTTTAAATGTGATCTCCGCGGCGAAGCGCCTCTGCAATTTCATCGATTTTACGTAAACGGTGATTCACACCCGACTTACTAACAACACCCGTTGAAACCATTTCTCCTAGTTCCTTTAACGTGACATCTCGATACTCAACACGTAGGCGTGCAATTTCCCGCAATTTTTCTGGCAACTGATCTAAGCCGATTGCATTGTCGATATAACGTATATTTTCAACTTGACGCAGTGCCGCGCCAATTGTTTTATTTAAATTAGCCGTTTCACAGTTGACAATACGGTTGACACTATTACGCATATCACGAACAATGCGCACATCCTCAAATTTCAGCATGGCCGACGTGGCACCTGCCAAATTTAAAAAGTCCGAAATTTTTTCAGCTTCCTTTAAATACGTTACAAAGCCCTTTTTACGCTCAATCGTTTTCGCATTTAAGTCAAAATGGTTCATCAAGTCAGCGAGCGCTTCCCCGTGCTCCTTATAAAGTGAATACACCTCTAAGTGATACGACGAGGTTTCCGGGTTATTGACAGAACCACCAGCTAAAAATGCGCCACGTAAATACGCACGGCGCTGCTCGTTTTTTGGAATGATGGACTTTGAGATCGTATGATTGAACTCAAATGAATTCGATACAATTTCTAAATCCGCTAAGATTTCTCGTGCGCCTTCGCGAAGACGGCAAATATAGACGTTATTTTTCTTGAGACGCATTTTTTTACGTACTAATAACTCGACATTATAAGGATAAAGCTTTTTGACAATCGTATAAAGTCGGCGTGCAATCGCAGCATTTTCCGTTTGCACATCTAAGCTTATTTGACGATTAGCAAAGCTCAAACTTCCGTTCATGCGAATCAGGGCGGACACTTCAGCTTTTAAGCTCGTGTCATCCGCTTCAACTTGTGTGAGCTCTTTTTTTGTTTCTGATGCAAATGACATCTTTTGTGTTCCCCCTTTCTAGCAAACTATGTAGTAGTTAAGACTGCATCGTTTGTTGTTTATGTGCGGCGTATTCAAAGAGCCAATCTGCTAAATTTTTTGCATCATGACGGACCGTACCTTTATGAATTAACGCAATTTCTTTTTTTATTATTTTTACACCCATTTGCTGTAATTTTTCAACATCAAAAAACACAGGTTCTGCATTTTCTTCAAGGTAATGCTCATAAATAGCCGGCGGTAAATCCTTTTCATTAAATAACACCGATTCAATAAATGCCTCACCGACATGGTCATGAATCGCTTCAATATGCTGCGATACCGAGTAATTAATCGTTTCGCCTTGCTGTGTCATTAAATTGGCGATATAAATTTTTTCGCCCTTTGCTTTCACAACCGCCTGACCAATTCCTTTTACTAAAAGATTTGGAATAATACTTGTATATAAACTGCCTGGACCGATTAAAATATAATCAGCGCGTTCAATCGCATGCACAGCAGCTGGTAAAGGCTTTAAATTACTCGGCTCTAGGAAAACGCGCTTAATCGGCGCATGACCTGATGGAATTTTTGATTCCCCAACAATTGTCGTCCCGTCGATTAACTCCGCATGCAATGTCACTTTTTTATTAGCTGCTGGAATAACTTTCCCGTGCACATTTAATACTTTACTCATCTCGGCAATTGCATGGTTAAAGTCCCCTGTAATTTCTGTCAGGGCCGTTAACATTAAATTGCCTAATGAATGACCACCTAAATCGTTCGACTGCGAAAAGCGAAACTGAAACATTTGCTCTACTAAGGGCTCCACGTCAGATAGGGCGGCAATGACATTACGTACATCCCCTGGTGGTGGAATATCATAATCGTCGCGTAAACGCCCAGAAGAGCCACCGTCATCCGCTACGGTGACGATCGCTGTAATATCAAACGGATATTGCTTTAAGCCACGTAATACCGTCGATAACCCTGTGCCCCCACCAATGACAACGATACGGGTTTTCTTTTTTTTCATGCGATCAATCCTTCCTGTGATCGATATCTCGATGTGTAATCACGACTTGATCGTTTTTCGCTAATAGCTTACCAAAATACTCGGCAAGCGTTACAGAGCGATGCTGACCACCTGTACAGCCAAATGCAATAACAAGCTGTGATTTCCCCTCATTGCGGTAGTGCGGAATCATAAACGTAAATAGGTCTGTTAACTTCGCAATCAACTGCTGTGTTTCATCTGTCGCTAATACATAAGAAGATACTTCCGTTTGAAGCCCGGTTTTATGGCGCAGCTCTTCCACATAATATGGATTTTTTAAAAAGCGCACATCAAATACTAAATCCGCATCAATCGGCATACCATGCTTAAAGCCAAATGACATGACATTCAATGAAAAGGTTGGGCTGTTTTGGTTATCAAACTCTTTCGCGATACGCTCACGTAATTCACGCGGCTTTAGCGACGATGTGTTGACGACAGTTTTCGCTCGACCTTTTAACTCGGATAATAATTCACGCTCTAATTGAATCCCTTCAAGCGGTAATCCTTGAGGCGCTAGTGGGTGTGAGCGGCGTGATTCTTTGTAACGGCGCACAAGTGTCGCGTCGTCTGAATCTAAGAATAAAATACGTGCAAGTAAATCTTCTTCCTCTAAGAGAACGTCTAGCGTTTCAATTAAGGATTCAAAAAATTCTCGTCCACGTAAATCCATTACAACAGCAATGCGGGAAATTTTCTTTTCAGAATCCTTCATTAACGCTAAAAACGTAATTAATAATTCTGGCGGTAAATTATCGACACAGTAATAGCCTAAATCTTCAAAACTTTGAACGGCCACTGTTTTTCCTGCCCCAGACATTCCTGTAATAATGACCAACTCATGTGTATAGTTCAAACTACCCACAGCATTTCATCTCCTCTACTCTTCTTCGGTTGAATTTTGGATTTTCTCGCTAATCAATTCGAAATCCTCTGTATATTCAAATGTACCATATTGCATTCCTTTATTTAACGCAGCAAACAATAAATTAGGACGGTCTCCCTCAGCCATTGGAAGCTCGTTTAAGCGAGCGATTGGATGCCACCCTAAAATGCCTTCACGCGTTTCAACAAACGGCGTACCTTCAACGTCATGGGCTACAAACGTATAGAGCATCCATTCATTGACAACGGTATCACCATTTTTAATGACCATTGTATATACACCTTTTAGGTGAACATTTTTTGGTGTTAAGTTTGTTTCTTCCTGAAATTCGCGTATAGCGGATTCATAGATGGACTCCCCTAACTCCATTTTGCCTCCTGGTGCAACAAACCACCCGCGTCTAGGTTTTTGGAGAAGTAGCACCTTCTCATCTTTTATAGCTAATAAATTCGTAATACGTTGCATACGTAACACCTCAGTTCTTTTCATCTAAGCTTATTTCTATTATACCTTGTCCTATGCATTCAGTAAAAGCGAGCGATTCTAGTTAATGTATGTAAACCACAAAAAAAGAGGTTGCTTCGGCGCTTTACGCTCGAAACAACCTAAGGATAATTTAGAATATAAGGGGGTTAAAAGGAATTTCTACGTTTAGTATACCCTATCTTTGTGACGATTCGATTACATTTATGTTAAAGAATTATTTCGTTAATTTTTCTTTTAACTCTTCGATGAAATGCTGTGCTGATTGTGCTGCGATACTGCCGTCACCTGTTGCTGTAACAATTTGACGAAGCATTTTTTCACGAACGTCACCCGCTGCATAAATACCTGGCACTGCTGTTTCCATTTTTTCGTTTGTTACGATATAGCCCGCTTCATTGACAATGTTTAACGGAGTAAATGGTGTAGTTAATGGTAGCATCCCAACGTATACGAAGACACCATCTGTTTCCACTTGTGTTTCAGTGCCATCTTCTGTTGATGCTAACGTTACTTTCCCTACTTTGCCGCCTACTTCATGGATTTCTTTGATTGTTGTGTTCCAAATGAAATCAATTTTTTCGTTGGCAAATGCACGGTCTTGGATGATTTTTTGTGCGCGTAATTTGTCGCGACGGTGAACGATTGTTACTTTATCCGCAAAGCGTGTTAAGTAAATACCTTCTTCTACTGCTGAGTCGCCGCCACCGATTACGATTAAGTTCTTTTGTTTGAAGAACGCACCGTCACACACGGCACAGTAACTTACACCACGGCCACCAAGCTCTGTTTCGCCTGGAATACCAAGTTTTTTGTATTCTGCACCCGTTGAAATGATAATTGTACGTGTTTTATATTGTTTTTTACCTGAAATAATTGTTTTATATTCTTCGCCGTCGATGATTTCTGATACGTCACCATATGCGTATTCGGCACCGAATTTTTTCGCGTGATCGAACATTTTCGTTGATAATTCAGGCCCTAAAATTGTATCAAAGCCTGGGTAGTTTTCTACAGCTTCTGTCGATGCCATTTGGCCACCAGGAATACCGCGTTCGATCATTAATGTTGATAAGTTTGCGCGAGATGTATAAACCGCAGCTGTCATCCCTGCTGGACCTGCCCCAATAATGACTACATCATAAATTTTTTCTTCTGACATGAAAAATCCTCCTCTTACCTATACCAATATATAGTATTTATCGTATAAGATTGCCACGATAAATACAACTTTACTGCTTATTCAGAGTCAATTGGTACGAAATTATATAATTCATCATTATATTTCGATAATGTCGACGTAGAAATACCGTATTTTTCGGCCATTTCCTTTTTTGTGACTTTATTTTCTAGCGCTACATGGAATGAATATTCAATCGCCCCTGCAAGCGCTGCACAGTTTTTAAACGCATAGTCCTGCTTAAACGCCATTTCGCCAAGCGCAAACCAGGTACTTAAAATTTGAGCGACTTCAATATTAATGGCTTCATTTGTCTCAACGATTAGTTCGGCCACCTGCATAAAGCGCATGAACTTCATTTCTTCTTTGCTTGCCTTGCTAAACTCATAGTCTAATGCGTAGGCTAAGCTTAATTTTTCAAGCGCTGAAAAATTTGGCACATTCAATAATGTAGGATGTGCGACAATTTCCTGCTTATGCGCAGAACGCTTCAATAAAAACAGACCGAATAATCGGCTCGATTCATGCTCATCCGATAATTGACGGACAATGAATTCGCGGTGGTTTTCCGCTGAATTACGCAAACGTCCATCTTCGCCTTTTATCCAAGGTTCTAAGCCTTCTTTTGATGGATCCATTTTAATGAGTGTTTGCCATGCCTCATTAGCAATTTGCTCATGTCCTGAAAAGTAAGCTGACTGTGCTAACCAAAAGTAAAAGCCTGGGTCGCCCTCATAGCCGCGCTTACTCATCGAACGTAACCATTTAAACGCATGTTCATATTCGCCAACAAGTGCGAATGTCGCGCCTAATTTATAGCGATTATCCCAATCATATGGCTGAATTTTTGCCAGTAATGCAAGTAAACTTTCGAGCTCTTCACTGTTTTTATCATAATAAGCAAATACCGCTAAATTACAAAGGGCATGTAAGTTGCCTTTATTTTCACGCAGTACTTTATATAATAATGCGCGGGCCTGCTCTGCCTCACCGATATAAAAGTAAGCAAGTGCTAAATTATTATAGGCATTCCAAAGATCTGGAAACTCCTCAATCGTTTGTTCTAACACGTCAATTGCCTGTTGAAAGTCACCTTTCTCCATTAAACGACGGGCCTTTTCTTGCGCAACAATTTTGGCGCCATCAAATTCATCCATGTCCTCGATGTCTTCTGCTACAAAATCAACATAATCTAAAATTTCCGAAGCATCTTCAAGATATGCACCATTCGGCTCCATTTCTAAATACTTCGCCGCGTATTTTTGCGCATCCGCGATATGCCCGATACAGCCTGACACCTCCGCTAGCATGAATACCATTTCGGCCTCGTTCGGCTCCATGCTGTAAGCTGTGTGAATGAGCTCATACGCATGATCAAAGTTTTGTAATTCCATTTCTAAAATGCCGTATTGCAGTAACACGTGCGCGTCATCTGGATTTAAATCAGCCGCGCGCTTGATATACTTATATGCCTTATCCATTTCGTCACGATCTAGCGCTTTTAATGCTTTATTGTAATAATAATCACCATTCGGAACGAACGACACGACATTTGTAACTTTTTCTTTTAAACGTTTATTTTCCAATAAAATTCCTCCGAGTCATTTTCCGTTCGATTTTCTATATATGAAAGTTTATTTTGTTTTTAAACAAAGAAATAAGGAACGAGCATAGTGTCGTCCCTTAATCAATTCCTACTATTATAGCATAGTCACATCTTATGTCATAAAGCGAAACTTTAATCAACGGGAATTTTTCTCACCCGATTGATTAAAGTTTCGCCACTTGGAATATTACAGATTATTTTTGTGGCTTTTTGCCTTCATGACGTTTTTGTAACACGTCTAATACTTCATAAACATCTACTTTTTGTTCTTGTAATAATACTAATAAGTGATACATTAAATCGGCTGCTTCCCATTTCACTTCTTCTGCGTCACGGTTTTTCGCACCGATTACAACTTCTGTTGCTTCTTCGCCGACTTTTTTACAAATTTTATCGATGCCTTTTTCGAATAAATACGTTGTATACGCACCTTCTGGCATGTCAATTTCACGTTGTTTAATAACGTTTGCAAGCTCTGGTAAAATACCTACAGAACCTGGACGTTCGTTGTCTACAAGCGTTTCTGTAAAGCATGAAGTTGTGCCGTTGTGGCAAGCTGGGCCAGCTGGAACGACCTCAATGACTAATGAATCTTGATCGCAGTCTGCTTTAATTGACACAACTTTTTGCGTGTTGCCACTTGTTGCGCCTTTGTGCCACAATTCGTTACGTGAACGTGAGAAGAACCATGTTTCGTTTGTTTCAATCGTTTTTTGTAAAGACTCTTCGTTCATATAAGCAACTGTTAATACTTCTTTTGATTGTGCATCTTGGACTACTGCAGGAATTAATCCCTGCTCATTAAATTTTACGTTCATCGGACTTGGACCCCTTTTTGTTGTAAGTAGCTTTTTACTTCAGCTACGCTCGTTTCTTTATAGTGGAAAATACTCGCAGCCAGTGCGGCATCTGTATCAACATCTTGTAGTACTTCACGGAAATGCTCGGCATTACCAGCACCGCCACTTGCGATCACTGGTACGGTTACTGCTTCACGTACCGCTTTTGTTAAGGCTAAATCAAAGCCTGATTTTTCACCATCTTGATTCATTGACGTTAGTAAAATTTCACCTGCGCCAAGGCGTACTGCCTCTTTTGCCCACTCAATTGCTTGCCACTCTGTTTTATTGCGGCCACCATGCGTGTAGACCATCCATGTACCGTCTTCTTCTGAGAAGCGGGCATCAATTGCACACACGATACATTGTGCGCCGAAATAATCTGAGCCTTCTTTAATGAGCTCTGGACGCTCTAACGCTGACGTGTTCACGGATACTTTATCAGCACCGGCACGTAAAATACGCTTCATGTCATCTAATGTACGAATCCCGCCACCTACTGTGAATGGAATCGCCAGTGCAGATGCTGTTTGACGTACCACATCGACCATCGTCTCACGGCCTTCATGCGATGCAGAAATATCTAAAAATACGAGTTCATCAGCGCCTTGCTCGTCATAAAACTTTGCAAGCTCGACCGGGTCACCTGCATCGCGTAATTCAACAAACTGGATTCCCTTTACTACGCGGCCTTCTTTTACATCAAGGCATGGAATAATACGTTTTGTTAGCATACACTCATGACTCCCTTCGCCCACGCTGTTAGTAAATGCACACCGAATTGACCCGATTTTTCTGGGTGGAACTGCATGCCAGTAAAGTTGTTTTTCGCAACAATTCCTGGTACTTGTACATTTTCATAATCCGCATAAGCCACAAGCTCTTCTTTATTCATAGCACTCGCATAAAACGAGTGTACGAAATACACATGACGTGCTTCTGGTAAGGCTTGCTCGTTTAGCCACTGTGGTGTTTGCTGCAATTCTAAGTTGTTCCAGCCCATATGCGGGATACGTGAAACCCCTTCAAAACGCTGAATGCGACCTGTGAAAATACCAAGTCCTTTTGTCGGTGTGACCTCATCGCTTTCCTCAAATAACAGCTGCATACCTAAGCAAATGCCTAGTAGTGGCTTGTTCGTCGTTTTGATGAAATCAATTAAGTCTGTTTCTGCTAGACGCTTCATCGCATCTGGAAACGCGCCAACGCCTGGTAATACTAACGCATCAACCGCTTGGAGCTGCGCTTTATCACTTGTGACAATCACTTGTGCATCGAGCTTTTTTAATGCTTGCTCCACGCTAAACAGATTGCCCATACCGTAATCAATTACACCAATTTTCACGTTAACAGCCCCTTCGTTGATGGCACGCCTTTTACGCGCGGATCAATTTGAACAGCATCGTCTAGTGCACGTGCTAATGCTTTAAAGATGGCTTCGATAATATGGTGCGTATTTTGACCATATGGCACGATGACATGTAAGTTAATGCGTGCTTCTAATGCGAACTTCCATAAAAATTCATGCACTAATTCCGTATCAAAATTGCCGACCTTCGCATTTAATGGCGGTGTGATGCGGTATTCTAAATGTGGGCGGTTTGAGCAGTCAACGACAACTTGCGCTAATGCATCATCCATTGGAACAAAGGCATTGCCGTAGCGTTTAATGCCCTTTTTATCGCCTAATGCTTCACGGAATACTTGGCCTAACACGATACCGATATCTTCTGTTGTGTGGTGATCGTCAATCCATGTGTCGCCATTAGCAATGATTTTGCCATCAAATAAACCGTGCTTAATGAATAGATCTAGCATATGGTCCATAAAACCAACGCCTGTTTTAATTTCGGCTTGGCCTGTCCCATCTAAGTTCAGTTCTACTGCAATTTTTGTTTCATTCGTATTTCGTTCGATTTTTGCAAAGCGCATATTATTCGTCTCCTTTATCCCAGCCGCGTGATTCTACTGCGCGTGCATGTCCCTCTAAGCCTTCAAGGCGTGCTAGACGGGCAATTTTTGGCGCATTTTGTTGCCATGTTTTTTCGCTATAATACACAACGCTCGTACGCTTAATGAAATCATCAACATTTAAGCCACTTGCAAAGCGTGCTGTTGAGTTTGTAGGTAATACGTGATTTGTTCCTGCAAAGTAATCGCCCACTGGTTCTGAGCTATAGCGACCGATGAAAATCGCACCTGCATGCGTAATCATGTTGGATACTTGTTCGGCATTTTCTGTTACAACTTCTAAGTGCTCTGGTGCTAATGAATTAACAGCAGCTACCGCTTGCTCCATTGATTCGGCTACATAAATTTGTCCGAAGTTTTCAATCGCTTTACGTGCGATCGATTCCCGCGGTAATTTTTTTAACTGAATTTCAACTTGCTCCGCTACCTCGTCGGCTAAATCATCACTTGTTGTAATCAGTACCGCACAAGCTAAGGCATCATGCTCTGCTTGTGATAACAGGTCAGCTGCGATTTCGTCCGCATACGCTGTTTCATCAGCTAATACACAAATTTCAGAAGGACCGGCAATCATATCAATCGCAACTTCCCCGAACACTTCACGCTTCGCTAAGGCAACAAAAATATTCCCTGGGCCGGTAATTTTATCAACCGCTGCAATCGTCTCTGTGCCGTATGCAAGAGCCGCAATCGCTTGTGCACCGCCCGCTTTATAAATTTCTGTTACCCCTAAAATATGTGCTGCCACAAGAACCGCATCTGGTAATTTGCCGTCTTTTCCGGCAGGTGATGTAATGACAATGCGCTTCACACCTGCAACTTGTGCTGGAATGACGTTCATTAGTACGGAAGATGGATAGGCTGCTGAACCACCTGGAACGTACAAACCTACTGCATCAAGCGCGGTAATACGCTGTGCTAAATACGAGCCGTCTTGAAGTGGTAACTGGAAACCGTTACGCTTTTGCTCATTATGATAAAGACGAATATTATCCGCTGCTTCTTGTAAGTCTTGCACTAATTGTGGGTCGAAATGATTCACGGCCTCTGTGATTTCATGCATGGACACACGCAAGTTTTCTGGTGCGAAGCCGTCCCATTTTTCACTATAATATTTAATCGCCGCATCACCTTTTGCACGAACGTCGGCAATGACTTCACGTACGGTTTGTAATTGCTGTTCATTGCCTTGCTCAAGCTGGCGTTTTAACGAAATATCACTTGTTAATGCTGTAATTTTCATAACGAAGCCCCTTTATTTCACACATTTTTTTAAGCGTGTTACTAAATCTTGAATACGCTCACTCTTCATGCGGTAGCTTACTGGATTGGCGATTAAGCGTGATGATACATCCGCAATGCGCTCATATTCTACTAAGCCATTTTCCTTTAATGTTCGACCTGTTGAGACAATGTCGACAATACGATCTGCTAGGCCAATCATTGGCGCAAGCTCAATCGAACCGTTTAGTTCAATAATTTCAACCTGCTCGCCAATACCCTTATAATATTTCATCGCAATCGTCGGATACTTTGTCGCAATACGTGGTGCGATTTCGTTCATTGTCGTGTTCGGTAAACCAGCTGATGCGATGTAGCACTCACTAATTTTTAAATCGAGTAGCTCATGTACGGTACGTGCTTGTTCGAGTAACACGTCTTTTCCGGCAATCCCGATATCTGCCACACCGTGCTCAACATAAACTGGCACGTCCATTGGTTTTGCTAAAATGAAGCGAATTTGTTCTTCGGGAATTTCAATCATTAATTTACGCGACATTTCGACTTCTTCAGGAAGGTTAAAGCCTGCCTCTTGTAACATCACATATGCTTCTTCAAAAATGCGCCCTTTTGGCATCGCAATCGTTAACGGTTTCATGCTTATGCCTCCCTGCTTTTAAATTCATTGATTACTTTAAACTGTGCTTTTAGTGCAGCCACATCTTCAATACCTTCGTAGGCTTGGAAGGTTACAAGATTTCCTTGTTCACGTAGTACCGTTGCTTGTGCTAATGCTTCTGCAAATCGTTCTGCTGAAAACAACACAAGTACCTCGTTATTTTCAATTTCGATTTTCGGCATCGCTTCAAATACACGATCTACACGTAAGCCAAAGCCTGTTGCCCCTACCTTTGAACCATAATGCTTAAGTAAGCCATCATAGCGTCCACCGTTACCTAACGGGAAGCCACTACCTGATGCGAATACTTCAAATAGCATGCCTGTGTAATAGCTCATATGGCTCGATAATGTAAAATCAAACGCGGTATATGGCTCATAACCAGCCGCGTCTAAAATGCGGGCTAGGTTACGCATGTATTCAAGTGCATCGTTTTTACCTACATATTTTTCAATTACTTCAATAGAAGGTAAACTAATCGCTTCATCTATGTAAGCAAGTAACGCATCCGATTTTGTTTTTGGTAAATCAAATGCCAGTACTGCTTCTTCAAAACCTACATAATTGCGTTTTACAAGCAGCTCATTTAATTGCTGCGCTTGGTCTTCGCTTTCTGTGTAGTCCTTTAAAATACAGCTTAGTACACCTGCATGACCGATCGTTACTTTGAAATCTTCAATGTTGTAGGCTTTGATTAAATCAATCGCCGTCATAATGACTTCTGCATCCGCATAAACAGTTGCATCACCGATTAGCTCGATGCCCATTTGATCGAACTCTGCTGGACGCCCACCTTCACGCTGCTGTGCGCGGAACACGTTCGCAAAATACGCTAAGCGCTGTGGAATTTTTTCTTTTAATAATTTTGATGTTGCGACACGCGCAATCGGCGTTGTCATATCTGGTCTCAGTACAAGTGTGTTCCCTTGACTGTCGACTAATTTAAATAATCGTGCATCCGAAATGGCCGATGCTTTACCGACTGTATCGTAATATTCGACAGATGGCGTTTTAATAAATTCATAGCCGCGCGCACGTAAAATTTCGCGACCTGACGTGCGAATTTGTTCTAATTTTTCGTAAATATTGGGAAATGTATCGCGCATCCCAAGAGGTTTTTCAAACATTTTTATTGATGACATTTTGACACATCCTATACTCTGATTAATGGTTCCGTTTTCGAAGCATCACTTCACTACGCTAGAGTGATGAATTACTAATGTATGAAAGTATTTTACTGCTATAATTCATTATCGTCAACCTATTCTTAATAGAAACATTACATTTAATTTTCTGACACATCACTTTATTATACATCACTTTGTAAAGCATTTAGATGCGACTGTATGAATTGTGCTGTATTGTTAGAAATTGTTTACATGAAAAAAGCAAAACCTCCATTTTTGAGGTTTTGCTTTTTGTCATTCATTTTGCCAAACAGGTTGATCGTTACGTTTACGCTCTGCCATTTCTTCTGCTGTAAAAATAATACGCATCGGATTGCCGCCTGCCATTGCCCCAGCTGGTACATCTTTATGGACAAGTGTTGCAGCGGATACAATTGCGCCATCCCCAATTTTTACACCCGGTAAAATGGTAGAATTCGCACCAATCATCACATGACTACCAATTTCAACATCGCCTAAACGATATTCTTCAATCAAATATTCATGTGCTAAAATCGTCGTGTTAAAGCCGATAATCGTATTGTCGCCAACGGAAATACGCTCTGGGAACATCGAATCGGGCATGACCATTAATGCGAGCGAGGTTTGCTTTCCAATTTTCATCTTTAAAAATGTACGGTACAGCCAATTTTTCATTACTAAAAACGGTGTAATACGGCCAATTTGAATGACCGTGAAGCACTTCATAATTTTCCAAAACGAAACGGTATCATAGACATTCCATAGCGAATTGGCGCCATGCACGCGGTAACGCTCGGTTCTTCTCATCGCTCCACCCCTTTCACAATGTCAATTAAATCACGCATATGCTCAAGCATGTATGTTGGCTCGTAACGGTTTAAGTAGTCGACACCTTTTGCTGACCACGCAACACCTGCTGTACGCACACCTGCATTTTTTCCACCTTCAATATCATGCGAGTTGTCGCCAATCATGATGGCTTCCTCTTTTGAAACGCCTAGCTTTTCAAGTGCTAATAATACCGGTTCTGGATGTGGTTTTACATGCTCGACATCATCTGCGCCGACAATGACTTCAAATAAATGTGCCGCCTTTAATACGTTTAAGCCACGCGCTAAACCTTCACTACTTTTTGTCGACACAATGGCTAGCTTAATGCCCATTGCGTGTAGCTCTTCTAGTGTTTCAAGTACCGCGTCGTAGCCTGTTACGAGCGCGTCGTGATTTGCCGCGTTCCATTCTTTGTACTTCGCAATCATCGCATCCGTTTCACCGGGTGTTATTTCGTCAAATGTTTGCTGTAATGACGGACCGATGAATTGTAAGCAGTCCTGTGTCGAATATTTTCCGGGAAATTTTTCGTCAAAAATCTGCATAAATGTTTGAACGATTAACTCATTCGTGTTAAGTAGCGTTCCATCAAAATCAAATAACAGCGCTGTCGTTTTCATCATTTACCTCTTTCTTGTTCATCACTACAGGTTAGGGATGACCTAGTTTTTTAATCGTATCCGTTCTGCTACGCCACGGGGGACGCTTTCATGCCGTTGCTCGCCAATAAAATCAGAAGCGTAAATCAGAAAAAATCTTACCTTCTTTTTTAAAAAACCGTTCGCATTAACTGCAAACGGTCTAATCACTTATTTCTTTTTGTTTTGCTTGTTCTTTGTTGCTGGTTTTGCGACAGGATCCTTATCTAAATAACGCAAAGCCGGCTTCACGTTCATACGGCGGTAAATGATACAAATTAAACCAATCGCAAAGCCCAGAATCGATACGACCTGTGCTGAACGCAAATCGCCTACTAAGTATAAGCTGTCGGTACGTAAGCCTTCGATGAAGAAGCGGCCAAACGAATACCACATTAAATAGAAGAAGAACATTTCCCCGCGACGCCAATTCCACTTACGCGCGAACAGTAAAATAACAAAGCCAATAATATTCCATACGGATTCATATAAAAATGTTGGGTGCACATATGTACCATCTTCTTTAATGTACATTTGCTCGATTACCCAGTTTGGTAAAAATAAATTTTCTAAAAACGTACGGCTTACCGGACCCCCATAGGCTTCCTGGTTGACAAAGTTGCCCCAACGCCCAATAATTTGTCCGATTAAAATACTCGGTGCAGCAATATCCGCTAAATGTAAAAAGCTTGTTTTGCGCTTTTTGGTAAATACATACGC
>SMEP01000089.1_pt1 | contig 20217 bp, 18 predicted proteins | sample 2456231 | NCBI WGS metagenome assembly SMEP01 (sample SAMN10132595, study PRJNA489261) | soil metagenome | isolation source: day1 control-silty clay loam soil ammended with raw manure from dairy cow... | place: USA | collected 2015-05-15
CGGTCCGGCATATTGCATTTGTTGTCCGTGCTGGGTTGCTGCAATGAGTAAACTGTCTGTTGCCGTACTTGTTGCAATCGTTCCAGTTACTGCATCTTTTATCTGTTGATCGGCTAATGCCTTCGTTTTGGCTTCCGTTGCGGTAATCATTGCTTGAATAAACGCTTCATCCGTTAGCTTCCCGTTAATGAACACCCACGTATTGATTGTGCCAACATGCGGTTTTTCATCACGTAAATACGTTTTTGTGACATCGACACCGTTCCCAACCCCTGCTGTTACCATAATCACAATTTCAAGATTGGCATGTGTAAAGGTCTGAATTGCTGCACATTTCGTAGCAACTGCTGTCATCATGACAACTGTACTTGTTGGTGCAAAATTATTTTCAATTAAGAAATCGTACGTTTCCTCTTTCACGCTATAAATATCATAATCCTGTGCAATGGAACGATTTAAAAAGGTATCGTACCAGCCAATACCTGCGTTATGCACCGCAGATGAGATGACCTTAAGTGGTGCTTCGGCTTTGTACTGGACATAATCTTGTGTAATCGTAAAATTGGCTACATCGATCTGTGTTTCTTTACGCTCTAATTCGTTTGTAGGTAGCATCGTAATTTGCGGCTTCGGTAATTCCGGGTGCGGATAGGTCGCAATGCGTGCCTTGTATACATCAGCAATTTGCTCCTGCATAATGACCTCATGCGGGTAACCGTACGCCCGTACCTCGCCGTCTTCTAACAGCAGTAACTCATCACAATAAAGAGATGCTAAATTAATATCATGGAAAATCGACACAACGGTTAGCCCATTTTGCTCCACCTGTAGGCGAATCATATCTAAAATTTGCTTTTGATGCGCGATGTCTAAGTGATTGGTCGGTTCATCTAACAGCAGTAGCTCAGAATTTTGGGCGAGTGCCTGGGCGATAAATACACGCTGTTGCTCACCGCCTGATAAAAACTCTAAATAATGCTCCTTATACTGCGAAACACCCGTACTTGCCATCGCCTGTTGTACGATGTGTTCATCCTGCTCGGACCAGCTTGAGAAAAAGCCTGTTTGATGTGGAAAACGGCCGAGTGAAACGGCATCATACACACGGTTTGAAAAGGTACTCGCGTTTAACTGCGGCAGTACCGCCATCTTTTTCGCTAGTTGCTTTGCAGCATAACTTTTGATTGGTTGTTGTTCAATCAATACTTCGCCCGCAGTTGGGTTAATGATCCCGCTAATCATTTTTAATAATGTCGATTTTCCGCTACCATTTGGACCTAGTATTCCCAAGATTCGACCTTTTTTCACGTGAAACGTCACATTTTTCACAACGCTTTTGCCGTTATAGCCACCGCTTAAGCCATTTACTTGTAACATTATGCGACACCCTTTCTACGTTGCTTAAAGAAAATATAGGCAAATACTGGTGCGCCGATAAAGGACGTGATGACACCAATCGGTAATTCGACAGGCGCAATAATCGTACGTGACACTAAATCACAAATAACGAGTAAGCTCGCGCCATTTAAAAACGACAAACTTAGTAAATGACGATGATCGGCACCGATTAAAATACGAATCATATGCGGCACAACTAAACCAACAAAGCCAATTGTTCCAGATGCCGCAACTGCAGCACCTGTTAAAATCGAGCCACCCGCTAAAATCATATATTTACTGCGCTTCACGTTTACCCCTAAATACTGCGCACGTTCCTCCCCGTAGATCATGGCGTTTAGCTCACGACGATTTAACCAAATAATCGCCGTACCAATGATCATAAACGGCAACACCATGCGCACATACGGCCAACCGCGCATCGATACACTACCTAAGAGCCAGCCGATAATTTCGCGTAGCTGTTCTCCCGTTAATGCGACCATTAATGAAATACACGCACCTAAAAACGAGCTAAAAATAATCCCCGTTAAAATAAGTGTTTCCATTTTCATTGTACGATCGACGAGTCTTGCAAATGCTAATACAACGACCATTGTTATTGTCGCACCGAGCATACTAAAGACCGGCAACGTAAACGCACCAAGTACCGGTAATGAAATGCCTAAAAAGATGGTCATTACCGCACCTACAGAAGCCCCTGAAGAAACGCCCAGTGTATACGGATCGGCTAATGGGTTTTTGAGTAGCCCTTGGAACGCAGCCCCCGCAATAGCAAGAGATGCGCCGATTAGTGCGGCTAAAATCACACGTGGCATGCGAATTTTCCATAAAATACTATAAGCAACAGGATCTGTTGTTTGATCCCACAATGTCGACAGTGGAATGTTAACGGAACCAAACGAAATACCAATCCAAATACTACATAAGAGTAATCCAATCGATAAAGCATAAGCGATTGAATATTTTTTACTCATTAAATGCATCTGGGTAAATCGCTTCCGCTAATGATTCAATGCCTTCAACAATACGTGGGCCCTGGCGACTTGTTGTATCCCCATCAACTAGCTTCACCTCATCATTTTTCACCGCATCCATTTCTGAATAGGCATCATTTGTTTGAATCGCTTCGATGTCACTTTCGTAAGTTACTAAAATAGCATCTGGGTTACTTGCGACGAATTGCTCGGCGCTATACTGAGGCCAGCCTAGCTCTGGAACTGCATTTTCAACATTTAACACATCTAACATTTCATCAATAAAAGTCTCTTGACCCGCTACATAAAGTTCCGGATCCGTACCTACTACAATAAATACTGATTTTTCTTCTAATTCCGCTACTTTGATTTCAATTTCTTCAATGCCGGATTTAATTGAAGCAATCATATCGTCTGCTTGTTGTACTGTATTTGTCATGCGACCAATTTGTTCGATTGTTGTATACGTTTCTTCAAACGTTTTGGCGTCTTTTACGACAAATACTGTAATGCCAATCGCTTCAAGCTGAGCAATTGCTTCTTCGTTAAAGTTATAGAGGCTCGATTCATGCGCTAGTACTAAGTCTGGCTGTAAGGCGATGATTTGCTCTAGGTTAAACTCCACGCCACCGATTTTTTCTTTTGTTAAGGCATCTTCTGGATAATTGTCGTTATCATTTACCGCAATAATTTGCTCATTTAAGCCTAAGCCAAATAAAATTTCTGTGTTTGATGGAATCAGTGAAATAATACGCTCTGGTGCTTTTTCGATGGTAATGTCTTTACCTAATGCGTCTGTTTGTGTCAATGGAAATTGTGCTGTTTCTTTCGTTTCTGTGCTATTCGTTGTTGTCGATTTGTCTGCTTCTTCCTCCGTACATGCTGCTAAAGTTAACGTTAATAATGCTACTGAAGAAAGTACTTGCCATTTTTTCATGTTGAAATTGCCTCCTTAGATTGTAAAACCGTAATACTGATTGTTTCATAGGCTCTTATCATTTAGTATTTCACAAAAGAAAAAGCCTCCTACTCATGGCGAGAAGGAAGCTTTGTGTATGCAAATAACATTCAATGTAAAAAGAACTTATCCGCCACATCCTATCCTCGTAGGTTAATTCGTTGGGCATTATAAAGGCAGGTCTCCTGGCTTATGCTTAAACGTCTTTTAGCGCCTTCCCGTGTGAACAGTGGCTTCGTGCTAAAAACTCGCATTTACAGTGGCGGGACCGCATCGGATTTGAACCGATTTCCCTTTTACTTCTTACGATGAAATAAGAACCTTTATAATCCATATGAAATTGATATCTTTTATTATAGCGGAAAAAAGCTAATTTGTATGCATGAGCTGTTAAATTTTCAGATAATTCATCTTAATCAATTAAATTTTAGTCTAGCAAGCTAATTTTTTGTCATTTGCTGAATTGCGGTTTCGGCTAATTTTTTAATGGTTAAATCATCCATCGGTGGGTTATGTAAACCGGCACGTACATCGCGGTAATAGCGCTGTAGTGGATTACTTCGTTGCAGGCTTTTGGCACCGACTAAGCGCATCGCCTTATCGACTACTTCTAGTGCTCTATTTGTCACGGTATGCTTAGCGATATTAATTTCGTTTACTAAGTCGGATTTTTTCGCTTGGTCATTATACAGTTCAGCTACACCATAAATGGTAAAACGAGCTTGAGCGAGCGCTAAATCCATTTCACCAATGAGTGCTTGTACATTTGGTAAATCAGCAATGGTGCCTGAAATGCTATTCGGTGAGTGCTCGGTCGCAAACTTCACAGCGTAATCACGCGCTGCTTGAGCGATTCCTAAATACGTGGCGGGAATAAGTAGTAGCCAGCCATTTAATTTAAAGCCTGTTGTATAATTTGGAATTTCGACTAAATTAGATTTTTCTACACGTACGTTGTTTAATACTAAGTCATCGCTCCCTGTACCACGCATCGCTGCGACGTCCCACGTATTTTCAACAGTCAGCCCTTCAGCCGTTTTCGGAACTAGAAATACACCAAGACGATCTTCTTGCTCAATCCATGCGGCAACTAAAAAATAATCTAAATCCGGTGCACCACTCGTATAGTTTTTACGGCCATTAATGATGTAGTGTTCGCCCTCTAATTTTGCAGCTGTTGCAGGGCGTCCACCGCGTACCGGGCTCCCCATCGCAAACTCACTAACAGCACGATTTACAGTCGCACCATTTGCAATTTTTTCACCAAACCATTGTAATTTTTTAGGCTCCCAGTAACGGTTTTCAAAAATCTCTCCGACGTTTTGAATCGTCCATGAAGCAGCTAGACCGGTACTTCCGCAGTAGCTTGCTAACGTTTCATGCATGAGCACTGCATCATATACGGTTAACCCGGCTCCACCAAATTCTGTTGGGAGCGTCATTTTTGTATAGCCAATGTCACGTAGCTGTTGGAAATTTTCAAATGGAAAGACGGATTGTTCGTCGATTTGTTGTGCGCGTTGCTCGAAGTCTTGTTTAAGCGTTTCTATTTTGTTTAACCACGCACGCTGTTTGTCTGTTTTTATGAAAAGTTGCTTACTCATCAGGGGCACTTCCTTTAATTAGTAATTGAATTGCCCTACATCATACGCCTTCTAATTTGTGAAGTCAATCGGATGGAAGTTTTTTGAAATACGCAAATAAAAGTGAGATTTCGCAAATAAACTTAAAATATCGCAAATATGTGCACCAAATTCGCAAATAAATCCTAAATTCCGCAAGTATTCCTCGCACTGCCTAGAGTCAATCCGCTTCATAAAAAAATCCCCGTATTATTTGTTAAAAACAAATAATACGGGGATTCGAAGTATTACATTTTTTCAGGTGCACTTACTCCGATTAATTTTAATGCGTTAGCAAGTGTTGTTTTAACCGCTGTGATTAACGCAAGACGAGCTTCTGTTAGCTCTTTGTTGTCTGGGTTTAATACTTTTTCAGCGTTGTAGAAGCTGTGGAATGCAGCTGCTAGATCATGAATGTAGTTCGCAATACGGTGCGGTGTGCGGTGTTTTGCTGCGTCTGCCACGATTTGTGGGAATGCGCCTACTTTTTTCAGAACATCTTCTTCTTTTTCAGCCGTTAACAGACTCGCGTTTTCAAGTGAAGGCGCGAAACCTTGCTCTGCTGCTGAACGTAAGATTGAAGAAATACGAGCATGTGCGTATTGTGCATAATACACTGGGTTTTCGTTTGATTGTGAAACCGCTAAATCTAAATCAAAGTCCATGTGCGAGTCACCCGCTGTTTTTACGAAGAAGTAACGTACGGCATCTAAGCCTACTTCTTCTACTAATTCACGCATTGTGACAGCATTACCTGTACGTTTTGACATTTTGAATTTCTCGCCGTTTTTGTACAGCTGAACCATTTGGATAATGTCTACTTCTAGCGTACCGCGGTCATAGCCAAGTGCCTCGATTGCAGCTTTCATACGTGGGATATAACCGTGGTGGTCAGCACCCCAAATGTTGATTAGCTTATCGAAGCCACGTTGTAATTTGTCCTCGTGGTAAGCGATATCTGGTGTTAAATATGTGAATGAACCATCGTTTTTAATTAATACGCGGTCTTTATCGTCCCCGTAAGTTGTTGAACGGAACCAAGTCGCGCCATCTTCTTCAAATACGTGACCGTTTGCTTTTAATTTATCTAATGCGACTTCGATTTTACCGTTTTCGTATAAAGACGTTTCTGAATACCAAACGTCAAATTCTACACGGAAGTTTTTAAGGTCGTTTTGTAATTTTGCTAATTCTAATTTTAGACCGTGTGAACGGAAGAATTTGAAACGCTCTTCTTCTGTTTTTTCTAAGATTGATGCACCGAATTCTTCAGCTAATTTACCAGAAATCCCGATAATGTCTGGGCCGTGGTAGCCGCCTTCTGGCATTTCAGCGTCCATACCTAACGCTTGCTTGTAGCGCGCTTCTAATGAGTACGCTAAGTTGTTGATTTGGTTACCCGCATCGTTAATGTAGTACTCACGAGAAACGTCATAACCTGCGAAGTCCATTACGTTACATAATGAATCCCCTACAGATGCACCGCGCGCGTGACCTAAGTGTAAGTCACCAGTTGGGTTTGCTGATACGAATTCTACTTGTACTTTTTCGCCGTTACCTGCAGTAGAACGACCGTAAGAAGCCCCTTGTTCAAATGTAGCTTTTACAACTTTTGCTAAGAAGTCTTTACGAACTGTGATGTTCATAAATCCAGGGCCTGCGATGTCGATTTTTTCGATATCTGTACCTTCTGTTTCTAAGTTTTCTAAAATAGCTTCAGCGATTGCACGAGGTGGCTTTTTCGCTAATTTTGTTAATTGCATCGCGATGTTTGTTGCGAAGTCCCCGTTTGTTTTGTCTTTTGGTGTTTCTAAATGAATGTTTAATTCTGTGCCAGCTTCTACTAAGCTTGCCTTTTCAATTGCTGCTTTTAGAGCTGCTTTAATCGATTGCTGTAATTGTTCTACTGCGTTCATCATTGTACCTCCATAAATTGAATATCTAATGTGTAACGGCCAACTGAATTGCCGCCTATAATAAGATCATATTGCGTATTAAAACGCCCTGATACTTTTTCGCTTTTTTGTACTTCGATGGCTAACTGATGCGTATCAGTAATAATTGGTAACGAACCAAATGGACTTTCATAATGACCATTGCCGCGCGTACCAGGCGTTAATGGCAGCCGCATATTGACGCCACCTTTTCGGTGAATAAAGCCTTGCTCAGAGTGTAACTTTACGGTCGTTTGGATTTGTATATCTTCCTGAACTTCCTCGTAGCGTAAATAATGACTTTCGCCCTTTTCAATACAGCTACCTTCTAGCCACATTTCGTATTGTTCAAGCTCGCCCTCGGTTGGAATGATTGAGGAAACTAGCTTAATTTTGACTGTTTTCCCATTCTCGTTCGCCACAGCAGTCAGCTCCTATGCTTGTATTTCTATAACCTTTTTATTATAGGCTAGAACGCTGGTTTTAAGCAAGACGGAAACTTAATCTTTGCGCTTACTCTCACAATTAAATGGATTTCAACTAAATCCACCTAAATTGTGTGAAACAAATGGTCAGCTATCGCTAAAATTTGAGATGATGGTTTAATGAAGGAGTCTATTATGTTTATACAATTACTATCTTATTTTTCAATTTTATTTACCTTTACATTGCTAATTTACTGGCCTTTTTTAAATTATTTTAAGCAAGGACCTTTTATTGAACGGACAAAGCCATATGTCATCGGATTGAAATTTGGTTTTTCCGGACTGCTTTTAACGATTGTAGCGCTAGAGTTCATGAGTGGCTTTATGGTGAATAGCCGCATTATTTTAGTGTTATTTAGCGGGTTGCTTGGTGGACCGATTTCTTTATTAATTAGTGGGCTTGTGATGGGGATTGGGCGTTTGTTTTTAGATAATTTAACGCCCGTTACATTTTTTCTCAATTTCAATTTCACCGCGCTAATTATTGTGCTATTTTTATTCACTAGAAAATATAGCCTCACAAGGCAATCGATTTTCATTTATTTTTGGGCAGTATTAACAGAAGGCATCGTTGTACTGTTTATCGGTTTAATAATCAATGAAATCGGCTTTTTCTATTTATTACTTTATGCTGCATTTACTACTTTTTCGTTTTACTTTATTTACTTGGTCATTCATCAAGTCAAGCGCTCCAATGATACCGTTCAGGAAACGCATTATTTACAATACATCGACTATCAAACAAAATTGCAAAATAACTATGCCGTTCAAATTCATATTGAAAATTTAATTAAGAAAAATGTGGATTTTACGATGTTACTCGTTGATATTAATGATTTCCGCTTAGTGAATTCTTTATATGGCTTCCCAGTAGGAGATGCTGTGATCAAGCAAATGGGGCTATTATTGAACGAGTACGCGCAAAAAAATGATGTCGTTACTGGGCGTATTGGCGGTGAGGAATTTTTAGTTGTCCTAAAAAATGTCGCGCCGGCTGTTGCAATTGTCGAAGCAAATCAGTTCATTCAAGCGATTGCGAAGCATAGTTTTGTCGGACCAAAAAATACCGAAATCCGTATTTCCGTGTCAGTTGGTCTTTGTTCGTATCCGACGAATGGTGAAGACTTGCATACATTAACGAAAAATGTACTATTGGCACAGCAGCACGCCAAAGCAAATTCAATTTCTTCCTATTTTCATGCAAGTAACTTAAAATAGTAAGTATCACTTTATATTAAGAGGAAATAATATGTTTTTAGAATTTGTTAGTAATTTTTCAATTTTATTTTGTTTTACACTTTTAATCTATTGGGCGTTTATTCAATATGAACATAAACCATTCATAAAAAAATATAAAATCGTACTTGTTGGTATTACTTTTGGTGTGGCGTCGCTTATTTTAACGGTCATTACGACACCGTTTGCCAATGGTGTGTTAATCCATAACCGCAATATTTTCATTCTTTTTAGTGGCTTACTTGGTGGACCATGGGCGCTTTTTATTACCGGCATCATTATCGTCAGTGGTCGTTATTTACTCATGTACACGTCTACACTGGCATTTATTATGATGCTTAACGTATTTTTCATGACGATTGGCATGACAATTGTTAGTCGTAAATATCCGATTACGTATAGCAATATACCAATCTATTTTTTAGTCGTAACATTTGAGCACATTTCATTGTTACTCTTTTATTACCGCTGTTCATTGCAAGGGATCTATTATTTAATCATCTATTTTATTTGTTCGTCGGTGATTTTTTATTTATTGCGCAAAATTTTATTACAACTCGATCATCGCGATAAGCAAATCAAACAAATTTATCGCTTAAAGCAAATGGATTTACTGACACAGCTTCCGAATCATATTGCCACCGAGCAGAAACTCACGTGGCTTATTCAAGCGAAAATTGCATTTGAGCTCTTGCATATCGATTTACGGAAATTTAGCCCGATTAATCATCAATATGGCTACGAGGCGGGCGATGAATTCTTTTCAACAATTGCCAAAACGATTCAATTGCAGTTACCGAAAGGCGCCTATATCGGCCGCATTGATAGTGATGAATTTTATGTTGTACTTACGGATACAGAGCCGGCTGAAGCCATTTTAATCGCCAATCAAATCAATGATGCGATTAAAAAACTCGTATTCAAGCAGGACGTGACACTACAAATCACATCTGCGATTGGCATTTGTTCTTCTCGCCACTATGTCGCCTTGTCGCCATTATTAAACGCCGCTTACCGTGCCCTGTCGCATGCAAAAAGGCAGCAATCTACATGGATTTGTCACGATAATCAAGTGAAAGATAGGCATAAATAAAACGCATGACGAGTAATTCGTCATGCGCTTTTTTTATTTCACCCAGCCTAAGATCATTTCACGAATTAACTTCGCGGCTGTGTTTACGGTAATATCTGAGTGGTCATATACCGGGGCTACTTCCACTAAGTCAAAGCCCACTACATCCACTTGTGAACGCGCAATTTCATGGATTGACGCTAATAGCTCTTTTGGTGTAATCCCGCCTGCATCCACTGTACCTGTACCTGGTGCATGCGCTGGGTCTAATACGTCAATATCAATTGTTACGTATACTGGACGCCCCTTTAATGTAGGTAACACTTCTTTTAACGGTTCGAACACGTCAAATAATGAAATGTGCATGCCGTTTTCCTTTGCCCATTGTAATTCTTCTTTTAAGCCTGAACGAATGCCGAATGAGTACACGTTTTTTGGTCCGATTGTATCGGCAATTTTACGAATTGGTGTTGCGTGTGAATACTCTTCCCCTTCGTAATCTGTACGTAAATCGGTATGTGCATCAAAGTGGATAATCGCTAAATCTGGGTACTTTTCATATACTGCTTCCATCACCGGTAACGACACTAAATGCTCGCCGCCCAGTCCGATTGGCACTTTACCGTCTGCTAATATTTTACGGACAAATGTTTTAATTTCTGCTAATGATTTTTCGGCATTGCCGAATGGTAGTGGAATATCACCTGCATCGAAAAACGGTACGTCCCCTAATTCACGATCTAAATAGAAGCTATATTCTTCTAAGCCGATTGAAACTTCACGAACACGTGCTGGGCCAAAGCGTTGACCCGGACGGTAGCTTACTGTCCAGTCCATTGGCATTCCGTAAAGCACGGCCTTACTTTCCTCGTAATTTTGATTGCTTTTAATAAACATGTTCCCTGCGTATGTTTCATCAAATCTCATTTATACCCACCAAGCTTTCTATGTATTGGAGTTGTCATTTGCCTTTTCTTTAATTCATCTTTGATTAAGTTTGCATAGGTTGTACTGAATTTGCTCATACTAAATTCATCAAATGAAACTTTCATTCGCTATTTTCGTATAATTAAGTGCAACTGACATCGTTCGACACTTTTTTTGAAAAGTGCTACGACAAAGTATAGTTGTTTTCACTAAAAGTGCAAGAGAATTTCTATGTTTTTCTAAAATTCAAAATTTTTATTGCACGCCAAATACTTCATAAATGAGGTGGAACGAGTTGAACAGACAGCAATATCAAAAAAAGCAAAACCGTAAAAAGCTTGGCAAGAAAATTGGTCTTACTGCCATCGCCTTTTTATGTTTTATCGCTGTCACCCTCCTTTCATTACGTATATATGCACAAATTGCTGGAGCACCGCCGCTTACAGTACCAAAAGCATCAATCTTTTTAGATAACGACAACAACCAAATTGGAGATTATTTCACCGAGGAGCGCCGTTATTGGGCAGAATATAAGGATATTTCTCCTTATTTAATTGATGCAACAATCGCTGTAGAAGATAAAGATTTCTTTAGCCACGGTGGCTTTGACTATTCACGTATTGCAGGTGCTGTTTTAGCGGATATTAAAGCTGGGAGTAAAGTACAGGGTGCCAGCTCATTAACGCAGCAATACGCACGTAACCTTTATTTAACACATGAAAAAACATGGACTCGAAAAATTAATGAAATGCTTTATGCGTATCGTTTAGAGTTATTTTACTCAAAAGAGGAAATTTTAGAAGGTTACTTAAATACCGTGTATTACGGCCATGGCATGTACGGGGTGGAAGCAGCGAGCCGTTACTTTTTCGGTAAGTCTGCAAAGGATCTAACCTTATCAGAAGCATCGATGCTTGCGGGTGTACCTAAAGGCCCGACGTATTATTCACCGCTTAATAACTTAGAAAAAGCGACAAACCGTCAGCATGTCATTCTTCGTTTAATGGGCGAACAAGGTAAAATTACCGCTGATGAAAAAACACGTGCCGAGGGAGAACCGGTTGTGTTAAAAAGTGACGAGTGGATCGCAACAAAATCGATTGCCCCTTACTTTTTAGATGTGGTTTGGGATGAAGCGAGTGATATTTTAGCCGCAAAAAACTTAAACATTAGTGAAGGTGGCTGGACGATTCAAACGACATTAAATCAGGCCCACCAACGCTTAGCTGAACAGGCCATTGAAAAAAACATGCCAAATAGTGATTTACAGGTCGGCTTTGTGAGTATGGATGCAGATACCGGTTACGTCACAGCACTTGTCGGTGGACGCGATTATAGCATAAGCTCATTTAATCGTGTGGCACTCGGTAATCGTCAGCCAGGTTCTTCAATCAAGCCTATTTTATACGCAGCAGCGCTAGAAAAAGGCTATAATCCGATGACGTTTTTAGATGTGAGTCAAACGACATTTACGTATGATAGCGGTCGTGCTACGTATACACCACAAAACATTAATAAAAAATACGCCGATCATGAGTTATCGATGGCACAGGCACTCGCTATTTCAGATAATGTCTACGCGGTCAAAACATTAGAGGATATCGGTTACCGTGCATTCCGCGATGTCCAAAAACGCTTTGGCTTAGTTTATTCCGACAACGACAATCCAGCCGTTGCACTCGGTACACAGGAAAATTCGCTTTACGATTTAACAAATGCCTATAATATTCTTGCAGCTAATGGTGAAAAGCGCCAAGCGACAACAGTTCTGTCCATTACCGATGCAAAAGGCAAGGTTGTTTATAAATATAAAGCGCCAGAAAAAGAGCAGGTCATTACAAAAGAGGATGCTGCGGTGTTAACGCATATGATGACAGGGCTGTTTGATCCTGTTTTTAGCGATTATTCCCCTGCAACAGGGCTTTCGCTTCGTTCACGCATGACACATACGTATGCAGCCAAATCTGGGACTACAAATTCAGATCAATGGATGATTGGCTTTACACCAAGCTTAACAGCAGGTGTGTGGAACGGCTATGATCAAGGTAAAACATTATCGGTGCAAGCCGATATGGCGGCTTCGAAGCAAGTGTGGATTGATTTTATGGAAGCTGCACTCGATGGCAAGGCCAATGAAGCATTTACACTGCCAAACGGGGTTGAGCCTGTCGCAATTGATGTTAAAACCGGCAAATTAGCCAACAAAGCTTGTGGCAATCAGCGTGTTGTGTATTTAAAATCGATGGATGTACCAACTGAATCTTGCTCATCATTCGAATTCTTCAACACTGATACTTGGAGCAACTTCTGGGAAGAAAATCCGTTCGAAGCCCTTAAAAGTTTTTGGGAGTAAAAAAAGCAAACTTTTTATTAGGTTCTTCCCCTTAATACGAGGTTGCTTTTTTTCTAATAAAGTTTTGCTGTATTGATTGGCGGGCTGCGGCATGTCAGCGCTAAAGCCACGTGATACGTGTCTTTATCACTGCCCTTACTGCCGCATGCGAGGCCCGCCAATCCCAAACTTTGCCCTCGTTATAAAGTGAAGAACGCGCAATGCAGCCGCTTGCGCTATCGCGAGGCGGCGGGGAGCGGAAATGCTAAACTCTGCTTATCAGTAGCATTATTAAAAAAATTCCTTGCTTCATCATTTTTATAAAGTCTCACTTTATTCCAAAGTAGAGTGGCGCGAAGTGAAGGGCGAGCTACAAAAACATTTGCTTCAACGAACAGAGTTGTACGTAGTGTAGGGGCGGACTCCTTGGCGAGTAAGCGTGCGCGGAAAATCCACTTTTGATGCCGCCATCAGAGGCATCAAAAGTTAGTTGGAGCCACGCCGCCCGGAAAGCCTGCCCCGGAACGCAGTACAACGGACGCGAGCTTAAATTTATCTCGCTTCAACGCATTTTCCCCGTAGCGCAGCAGAACGGAATCAATTAGAAAAGTTTAGTTTATATTTTCATCTCCAACTACGGTGATGAACCTTATTATCCAAAATAAAAAAGCTCTTTCGTTTCCGGTTCAAGTCCGTAAAACGAAAGAGCTTTTCTATTGTGGTCAACGAAAGGATGAGAATCATGGGGCATCTGGCTTGGGAAATTGCAAATGCCACATAATCCTCATCACTATTCATTTTCCACGTGTCCTAGCCTACTATTTTGCAAGCTTTAAAATCAGTTTACTTTCTTTTGGAAGCAGTTTCAACCACGGATTTTCTTTATGCCAGAAATGTCACATATTGTTCACTGAATCAATTCGATTTTCCAAAAAAGTAATTGACTGTATATTAAATGTAGCGCCTCTAGGTTACACCCTTTTTTTAACAGATTAAACTTAAGCTAAATCGTTACGTAACTGTTCGTCGCTATTTAACCACATCGCTTCATCGTGACCTTTTAAGAAGTTGGCTAATGTTTGTTTCGAAGCTGCGTCCATATGATCTACGATGATTTTACGCTTCATCGATTTATCCATTTTGTTAACATGGTCGGCTAAAATTTTGTAGCCGCGACGTTTTTCACGGTTTACGACCATTTCACAAGCTGTTACGCCCGCAAAATAGGCACCAGATTCTTTATGATCAATCGTTACCCATACAAGCCAGTAATCTTTACCGCCTTCAGAATCTTCACGGTTCACGGTAAATTTAATACCGCGCTCCACTTCACTTTTCGCATGCATTGCGCCAACATCGACAATCGCTGTTTTTTCTGCGACATCAAGAATAACCGGCGATACATTTTCTAAAGAAAGTGAGCCGATGCCAAAGCCTTTATGTCCATCAGTTGGATCATTTTTTATGATAGTAAATCCCATTTTTGGTTTTGAATTTTCGTTATTTGCCATTGTAAATACCTCCAAATACGCTATTATAATTACTATACACTATATTTTACATAGGAGGCGATTTTATGCCAATCGTTACAATTAAAATGATTGAAGGCCGCACTGATGAACAAAAACGCGCGCTTGTAGAAGAAGTAACACAAGCTGTTTCAAAAACAGTGAACGCACCAGTAGAAAATGTAACTATTATCATTGAAGAAATGTCAAAAGGCCATTACGCTACAGCTGGCGTACGTTATAGCGACAAGTAAGATTCAAGTTTTTAAGTAAAAGAGAATCCAAAACGGTTCTCTTTTTTTATTTTGCCCAGGTAGCAAGCCTCATTTTTATACTTGTTTCCTGCGTTGCATTTTGAATAATGCGAAGCCTGTCATGACGATAATAATCCCTCCTACCAGCATACCTAAGTTAAACCCTAAACTTATTGGCGCTAATTGATTATCCTTTTTCTTTTGTTCTATAGTAGCATTCGCATATTTAGATATCCCATTCGTTACCTGTATTTCCCCTTGCCTATTATCATCTGCAAAGGCGGGTAAACTTCCAACTGGCGCAACAATGATTTGAAAAACAAGTATTATTGTTAATATCACAATTTTTACTTTGACCATAAGCATTTCTCCTATATTATTGTTTTTCCTTAATTAAAATGCGTGCAAAGTTGTTTTTATGCTATTTTTATTTAATTTACCCTAATAATATGTAAAATAGGCCTGTCACACTAAAAAAGTGACAAGCCTAAATTCTCTATAGTTGTTCTAATAAGTGTTGAATTCGATTGCGCAATGTTTGTGGTATGCTTTCATCTTCAAACAATTCTTCAGGATAATACACTTTATGATCGACTTTAATATGCCCCGCAATGGCTTCTACTATTTGACTTTGCTCTGAAAGCTCGCTCTGCTGACCATCCTGCATCAGTAAGTAAATCGGCTTTTTCGCCCCTTCTATGCCTGGACGGTAAAAATCGTACGGTAAATCCGAAGTGGAATCATGCACTAAATAATAATTTGGGTCAATGCCCGCCTCCGTAAATAACCGACGCAGTTCTGAATATACTTCCTTCTGTTCAAGCGGATTTAAATTCACATATTGGAAGAGTCTACGATTGATAAATCTTCTACTCAAATCACTTAAAATCGAGTCATCTTCATGCATCCAAAATTGGAAATATGCCAGCATGATGCTTTCATCAAGCGCAATATAATCCTCCAGCTCTACATTTCCCTTGAAAAATGGCTCAAAAGGCTTCGGTTGTTGTTTGAAATGATAGCCTTCCTGCCAAAGTTCCTTAACACGTTTTAAAACGTTATTCAACACCACTTCCGCGCTTCGTGATACAGGGTGTAAATATATTTGTAAGTACATTTGATAACGGCTCATAATATAGTGTTCGACTGCATGCATGCCGCTTTCTTTAATAACGACACCATTTTTACGAGGGCGCATCACACGCATAATGCGTTCCATATCAAAATGACCATAACTTACACCTGTATAATACGCATCTCGCTGTAGGTAATCCATACGATCCGCATCAATTTGACTTGAAATTAAACTTACTACGAGCTCATTCGGATACGTCTTTTCAATCACCTGTGCTACCTTTTCAGGGAAGTCTAAGGCTACACGGCACAGTACTTCATTGACTTCTGTATCCCCTAATAAAATTTGGCGCGTATAATATTCGTGATCGGTTTCAAATACATTTTCAAATGCATGTGAAAATGGGCCATGTCCTAAATCATGAAGCAGTGCCGCACACAGTACGAGTAATCGTTCCTCTTCATCCCACTCTGGTCTTCCTTTAAATACATCATCAATAATGCGACGCACAATTTCATAGACGCCTAACGAATGACTGAAACGACTATGTTCTGCGCCGTGAAATACTAAATACGTTGTACCGAGCTGTTTGATTCTGCGCAAGCGTTGAAACTCGCGTGTTTTTACTAAATCCCAAATAACTTGGTCACGTACATGGACATATCGGTGGACAGGGTCTTTAAAAACCTTTTCTTCCTGTAATTTTGTCGTTGCATATGAAGTCACAAGCATTCTCCTTCCTTCTATATTCCTTTATTGTCCTTTATTGTTATTGTACATGATAAATTAATATTTTTACTATGATTACTACATATTGCATAGCGTTATCCTTTTTTTGAAAAGTATTTGTCCTTTAAAAGCAAAAACGGGCATTTCGCTAAATAGCAAGATGCCCGTTTTTTAACATAACAACTATTGGTCTCCATTCAAGTTACAATATCTCTAATCGATCTGGCTTACTAGAACAACACGCTCCCTACAATTGACTATACCATTCCTGTAATTCGCGAGGCTTCATCGGTTTGGCATAATAATAGCCTTGGATGAGTAAGTTGTCACTTAAACCGATTAAATAATCGACTTGATTTCGTTGTTCTACCCCTTCAATAACAAGTTGCATAGTTAAAGACTCTCCTAATGCTACAATTGCTTCAAGGATAGCTGCATCTTTTTTGGATGTTAAAATACCATCTACAAAAGATTTATCAATTTTCAATGTTGAAAATGCAAGCTCTTTTAAATAAGAAAGTGATGAGACACCTGTACCAAAATCATCTAAAGCAACTTCAAATCCTGCTTGCCTAAATGCTAAAACTGCCTCGGTTGCTTTTTCAATGGAATTCACGATGCTTGTTTCTGTTACTTCGAGTTCAATCATATTGCGTTCAATTTGATAAGCATCCGTTGCCTCTACTAGCTTTTCAAAGAGGCGATTTGTCGTTAAATACGGACCTGGTATATTAATTCCAACTTGAGGTATCGGCTTTTCTAACTTCCATTTGGCAAGTTGCTGACATACTTCATCAATAATCCAATCGGTTAAATCCTGTAAACGCCCATGTTCTTCTAAAATATGTAAAAATATAGGTGGTGCTAAAAAACCATGCTCTGGATGAATCCAGCGTATAAGAGCCTCTGTACTCACTAATTGATTGGTCACAGGGTTAATTTTCGGTTGATAAACTACAAAAATGTCCCCATTTTGTATGCTCTTTTCAAAATCCTCTAGCAAGCTATTTTTAAAATTCCGCGTATGATACGACGGATCATAGTGAACAAGAGATAAATCATAGGATATCGATGGATGTTCGAGAGTTGCAAGTAAATTACTATGTAGCTCCTTTAGCGGTTTCAGAGAATTTACCCGTTGCATAACGCCCACAGCTGGTATTTTCAACTGTTTCTCTTCAAACTCAATACCGTCTTTCATAGTTGATAAAAATTTTGTAAGCATCTCTTCCAACTCTTTTGCTGCTAATGCATCTTGAGCTACAAAGACAAATGTATAATCACTTACTCGATACATATCCGTTAGGCCGGGCAAATGATTTTTTAATGTCGTTGCTATATGTTTTAATAGGTGTTCATCAAATATTAAGCCGTAGTTACAAGCTCCATCTGTCATTCTTTCAAATTTAATTGCCGCAATCGCTTGAGCCTTTAAATTGTCTTCTATTTGTTTCATAAACAACATCCGATTTGGTAATACTGTCAATGAATCAAAAAACTCTAAGCGACGCGAAAAAACTCTATTCATAAAAAGAGTAGCGAGCAATAAGCCGAGAATAATTGTTAAACTACTGCCCATACAAATATAAATAAACGTCATGTCCATACTTTCACTCATACCGTGATGCATCAATTGACTAGTTTCCATTGTAAAAACCATCGATTGCATTCCTATGTAATGGACGACTGCTACTGCTAGCGTAAGAGATAATGTAGGAATCATCTTACTTAAAATAATCCCCTTCTTCACAAATAAAGAACGATAACTTAATAATCCACTAATAGAAATCAAAATAGAGAATATGTATGAGAAAAGAACAATCCCAATACGATAAGAATATAAAATGCCTTCAAGCTCCATTGCATACATCCCTAAATAATGCATGAACATCATACCCGTACCAATGAAAAATCCTGCTAATACTGCTCTTTTCAACGTATGTCGCGGCTGATTGACATAATAAAAGGCAACAAACGATGCAAAGATCCCTGGTATAATTGTTAAAATCGTTAGCAGTTTATTGTACGTCATCATAACAGGTAGCTCTACTGCGGCCATTCCTAGAAAATGCATCGACCATATCCCAAGACCAAGTGTCGTTGCAGCAAGCAAAGTCCATGTTGTTTTAGATAGCAGTGTATTTTGCTTAATTTGATCATTTATGAAAAAAGAAATGAATGCTGCCATACATGCTACTAAAATAGATAGCAAAACTAACTCTACTGTATACGTTAAAGCGAATGTAACCCCTTGCTCAGATTGCACAAATTTACCTACCTTTCGAAGTTATTTTAGATGTTTTTATAACTATAACATCTACAATATTACTATATATTGCAATTTATTACCGATTCAATTGTAAACTTTTGTGTTCAAAAAAAAAAAAACTACCGAGCATTTTAATTTGCTAGGTAGTTTTAATTTACTTCTTTAGTTTGTCTAACACCTTTACCATTAACTCCTCTTCAGTTAACGCGGCTACGGGACGGTTGTTTACAAATGTAAATGTTTTTTTGCGGCCGGGACCGCAGTATGAATGACAGCCAATTTCAATCGTTGCTTCTGGATCAATTTCCTTTAACTTGGGAATTAACGTCTTTAAATTAACGGCCTGACATTCATCGCAAACGTGGAATAAGTTTGCCATAGTGTCAACACCTCTTTCATCATCTATTTTAACCTATCTGCTATTGTAGCCTATTGTGCGCTGTTCATTCAAGTCATATCCTAGTATTTCCGCCAAAGGTCTGATAGTTGTTTACATGCGCAGATTCTAGCAACAAATTACGATACAGTGAATAAATGTTTCGCGCTTTGGACATGATAGATTTACAACAACTTAAGGGGGATTTTTATGACAAAAGCTAGACAAGATGCTTGGGTAGAAGAAAATGATGCATTGCTCGCGGAAGCAGTCATTCGCCATGTTAAGGAAGGAAGTACGCAGCTCAATGCGTTTGAAGAAGCAGGCGATTTACTAAATCGTACTGCAGCGGCCTGTGGATTTCGCTGGAACGCGGTTGTTCGCCGCATTTACGAGGAGGATTTAGCACAAGCTAAAAAGGAACGAAAAGAACGTATGCGCTTAATGAATCAAGCAACAAAGCGCCGCACAACACCGCTCTATTTACTTCCATCAAATGAAGAGCAGCCGATGTCGATTCCGTTATCTGCGCTATCACTTGATATTGTCATTGCCTATTTAGTACGCTTACAACACAATAACTCTAGTGAACAGGACGTATTAAAGTGGCGCAAGCTGACAACATTATTAACGGAGCAAAAGCAACAGCTTGAGCAGCAACTGCATGCTTTACAAAAAGAAAATAAAGCGATTAAAGAAGATTACGAGCAGTTCGTATCCATTATGAACCGCGCAAGACGCCTTGTTGCATTTGAAGACGAGGATGCACTTGCGACACCGACCTTTAAAATGGAGAAAAACGGGAATTTAATCTCGCAAACTGCGATTCATGATACAGGCGACGTGCACCCATAGCACGTCGCTTTTTTTATTGTTAAGGAAATTATAAATTATCGCATGACGATAACTTTACATAAAATTTTATCTACGTCTAGGCTAAAGCGCCAGCCCCTCGAGCTTTTCGGTCCCGCCGTCGAAAGTGATGAACCGTTTACTTTCTAGTCGGGCCCTCCAAAGCTTGTCGGGGCTTAAAGGGCGCTTTAGCGCTTTTGTTATTTTGTAAGC
>SMEP01000099.1_pt1 | contig 20165 bp, 20 predicted proteins | sample 2456231 | NCBI WGS metagenome assembly SMEP01 (sample SAMN10132595, study PRJNA489261) | soil metagenome | isolation source: day1 control-silty clay loam soil ammended with raw manure from dairy cow... | place: USA | collected 2015-05-15
CCCTGCGGTCTAGCTGGTACACTTTGCGGCTGCTTTTCTGAGAAGCGCGCAGCAGTAGGGTAAGGGCTTCGAACAGTCCTTTTGCTGTGGCACTTCCGGCTGCACCTGGCGGGAAAAAGCTTGTATTCCTGCGGTGTATGTGGTGTCTGGCCTTATAGGCCCACTCCACAGAAAGCCCACCGGGCCCATAGTTAAATGGATATAACTTTCCCCTCCTAAGGGAAGATTGCAGGTTCGATTCCTGCTGGGCCCGCCATCGTGTTTTTAATCGTAACGTTCTCCGGGCTCCTTGATGTGGAGCTGTGGGGCGTGCGCATAAGCAGCTTAGTCATGACACTCCAAGGTTGGAAACGCCGCGCTTTTTACGTGGGTTTATTTGAATTTTTTGCCATTGTTTTTTCCTCGTTCCTGCTGGCGTACTTTGCCGGTGGCGAGGCGTCTGAGTCCGCACCGATTGCCGTCGCAATCTCGGTTATTGCGATTGTCTGGAACTATGTGTTCAACACGGCTTTCGAGCATTGGGAATCCCGTCAAAGTGTCAAGGGTCGCAGCCTGTTGCGACGCGGCGTGCATGCAGTCAGCTTTGAGGCTGGTCTGGTACTTGCCATCGTGCCTTTGTATATGTGGTGGTATCAGGTCGGTTTGATGGAAGCCTTACGGATGGAAGTGGCCATTTTGGTGTTCTTCCTGATCTACTCTTTTATCTTCAGCTGGACCTTTGACCGGGTGTTTGGTTTGCCAGCCAGTGCGGCTTGAACTCCTTGCGCCTACCCATAGAAAAAGCCGCGTGATAGCGGCTTTTTCTATGGCAGATAGTAAGAGGCAAGCCGTAGCCGCCAAGAAGGCAGGCTGCACTTGGGTAATCAATCACTCTGCTTGTGACTCCCGGCGCGCGTGACAAATACGCGCATGATTTACATCCGCCCATTTCACCAGCTCCCTCATGGGCACCAGAAAGGACTGCCCCAGTTCGGTCAGCGTGTACTCCACACGCGGAGGTACTTCCGCATACAAGGTCCGTTGTACAAATCCATCAGTTTCCAGTCGCTTGAGCGTACGTGAGAGCATTTGGCGGGAAATATCCCCAATTTCCCGGCCCAGCTCGTTAAAGCGCAGAGTACCCGGTGCCAGGGATTCCAGGATCAGCAGGCTCCATTGGTCGCCAATTCGATCCAGCACGTCACGAATAGGACAGGGTTGCTCAAATTCTTCCTGTAATGGGCTGGAAACCAGTGTTGCTGCGCTTGAGGGGGACATTTTTCATCGCCTTCTTGGGTTCAATAGTCACTTCCGTGTGACCTGGTATGGCCTGCGTGACTTCTTGTGGACTGTCAAAAAACTATCTAGCATTACGCTTAATGGTCTACTTTATAGACCAAGTCTTAATTTGAGCACACAAGGAGCTGTTATGTCTCGTATTGCATTGATAGGTGCTTCTGGCGAAGTCGGTTCGCGCCTTTTGAAAGAACTCTCTGATCGTGGTCATACGGTGACAGCGATTGCTGCAAGGGCACGATGTGGCGATTAGCGCGGTTCGTTTTGTGTCTACAGACCCCTCCAAGCTGATCACGGCGGTTCGGGCTGCAGGAGCTAAACGCTATCTGGTTGTGGGCGGTGCTGCCAGCCTTGAAGTGGCTCCTGGCCAGCGTTTGATTGATCAGCCCGCTTTCCCGGACGCGTACCGTACGGAGGCCTTGGGCGGCATTGCCTTCCTGGATCAGCTGCATAAGGAGCAGGAGCTGGATTGGACCTTCCTGTCTCCCTCGGCGGAGTTTGGTCCTGGACAGCGCACGGGCAAGTTCCGTCTTGGTAAGGACAGCCTGCTAGTCTCAGACCAGGGCAGCAAGATTTCTTATGAGGATTACGCCATCGCCTTGGTGGACGAGATTGAGCGTCCTTCCCACTCGCGCCAGCGATTCACGGTAGGTTATTAACTAGGGGTTTGACTGATGAAAGGCATAATCCGATGGGTATCTCCAGTGTTGTTGGCGGGCTCTTTCTTGTTGGGCACAAATGTAGCGTCGGCTGCGGATTCACAGGCGCGCAATCTGGTTCAGGAGGAAAGCAATCTTCAAAGACAATCCGCAGTCTCGTGCTCGGATAGTGCGTAGCGCGACGGATGGTGATCTGGTCTATTTGCATGTGCATTCGACCAATGGCAAGGCAGATCGCGGGCAGGCGGTGATTGATATCTTCCGGGTGCAGAACGGCAAGATTGTGGAGCACTGGGATGTGATTCAGGCCGTGCCGGAGCAGGCAGCCAATAGCAATACCATGTTCTAGGATTGCTGCCTCCAAGAGCTTGAACATTGATCCACGTTGTGGAAAAGCATGACGGTGGGGCTTTTGAGTTTTGTGGCCGGAGCGTGAATATTTTTGCTTAAGGTTCAGTCCCAGTTTTAAACGGGAGCCTGGCCCCCCGTCTCCTGAGTTTGATCGGCTATTACCTGTTCCATTTAGCCCTGCCGGAAGCCATTGCCCAGCGCTTGACCTACCCTCTATTTATTCACGCAGTGAGCCCTGGCTTGATCGTCTAGGCTGTCTGCATCTTAATCTTAGCTTCGCGAATAGGCAGGTTGACGATAGCCGCCATCACCGCCAAGGCAATATCAGCCCACCACATCCAGCTGTAGTCGCCAAAGCGGGTCAGCGAAATGCCGCCCAACCACGCCCCCAGAAAGCCGCCAATCTGGTGCGAGAACAGAGCCAGGCCGAACAGCGTGGCCAGATAGCGCGTGCCAAATAGCTTGGCAACGATATTGGCGGTGGGGGGGACGGTGGCTAGCCAGGTCAGGCCCAGACCAATGGCAAAGATATAGAACACCAGATCTGTCTTGGGCATCATCAAATACCACAGAATCAGTACGGCTCGCGAGGCATACATCAGCGCCAGCACGTATTTGCTGCGCCAGCGGGCAATGCAGGAACCGGCAGCGATACTGCCAAAAATATTGGCTAGACCGATCAAGGCCAGTGACCAGCTGGCTACCGAAGGGGGCAGTCCGCACAGGTCAATTTCTCCCGGTAGGTGCGTGACGAGAAAGGCAATGTGAAAACCGCAGGTGAAAAAGCCCAGACTCAGCAACAAATAGCTGCGGTCTGTCATGGCTGTTTTCAGGGTTTGTTTTAAGCCTGGGCCACTGGCTACGGGTGCGGCGGCGACAGTAGTTTTTTTATGGTGTTCGCGTGGGCTTAGCTTGCGGATCAAGGGTAAGGTCAGCAGGGCAGTCAAAGCCAATACCCAGAAGGTAGACATCCAGCCTACCAAGGCGATCAGTTTTTGAACAAGCGGAGCAAAAACAAACTGCCCGAAGGAGCCGCCCGCATTGATCAAGCCTGAAGCCTGACCACGAGCATGGTCTGGCAAGCGCTGGGCGGCAGCACCAATCAAGGTGGAAAAGCTGGCAGCGCCTGAACCGATATTGGCCAATAGGCCCAGGGTCAAAGTCAAACCTAAACCCGTGCCGATAAAGGGGGTGACGGCGCAGCCTAAAGCCAGGATCAAGAGGCCAGCGATCAGAACACGGTCGGGACCCCAACGGTCGGAGCACGCACCGGCAATAGGCTGGATCGCACCCCAGGCAAGCTGGCCAACGGCCATGGCAAAACTGATGGACATAATGCCCATGCCTGTGGCCTTATCAATCGGGCCAATGAACAGACCAAAGGATTGGCGTATCCCCATGGTGACCATCAAGATGCCAGCGGCCGCCAGAGTCACCGTCATAACAGCGGGCTGGCGCAAGGATTGAAACATGGGGTCCCCTCTTATTATTCAGGTTTGAATTATCTGGCGAAACGCGATAGAGCTGCAATCACCTTGTCTTGTGGGAAGCGACTGGGCGGACAGTGTTGTAGAACGCCGCTATCCAGTGCCACCAGGTGCGGATGGAAATTGCGGGCTGTGTATGGCGGGGGATTTGTGGATGGGCAGGGTGCGGGCTTAGGCTGTTCATTGTCGTGTTTGATGGTTCAAGCAGGGAAGGGCGTAAAAAAGACGGAGCTGTCAGCCCGTCTTTGTGATACTTGCCGCTCAATGAGATTAGCCTTTCTCCAGGCCGGCCTGTACTGGGCGCGCCCCTAGCTTGTCGATCAGAACCTGGGGATTAATACCCAATAAATAACCACGTCGACCACCGTTGATATAAATAGTGTCGAACTCCAGCAGTTCCTCTTCCAACCACACAGGCATCGCCTTGCGGGTCGCAAAAGGCGAGGTGCCGCCAACCATATAACCGGAATGGCGTTGGGCTACATCCGGTTTACAGGGCGCGATTTTTTTCGCGCCGGTTTGACGAGCCAGATTCTTGGTAGAGACTTCACGGTCGCCGTGCATCACGATGATCAAAGGCTTGGCGCTTTCATCTTCCATGATCAGGGTCTTGGCCACCCGGTGCAGGTCCAGGCCCAATTGGGCCGCCGCTTCCATGGCCCCGCCATGATCGACATAGTTGTAGCTATGTTCGGTAAAGGCAATGCCATTTTTACGCAGCCATTGCGTGGCCGGTGTTTCGCTAATGTGTTTTTCTTTAGCCATATCGGTGTTGTGCGCTCAGGCGCGTGGATGATGGGCAGCGTGCAAGGCTTTCAGGCGCTCACGGGCCACATGAGTATAAATCTGAGTGGTAGAAATGTCGGCGTGCCCCAGCAGCATCTGTACCACTCGCAAGTCTGCTCCGTGATTGAGCAAATGGGTGGCAAAGGCATGACGCAAGACGTGGGGAGACAGGGGCGCCAGTATTCCGGCCTGGACGGCGTGTTTTTTGACGATCAGCCAAAAGGATTGGCGGCTCATGCAAGTGCCACGCCCGGTAATAAATACAAAATCACTGCGTCGCTGACCCAGCAAGGCTGGACGGGATTCCTGCATATAGCGTTCGATCCAGTGCAGGGCTTCCTGTCCCAAGGGAACCAGTCTGTCTTTGCCGCCTTTGCCCTGATCAATACGTAGCACGCCGTCGCTCAGGCTCAGGTTTTGCAAGGGCAGTTCTGTGAGCTCGGTGACGCGCAAACCGCTGGCATACAAGGTTTCCAGCATGCAGCGATCGCGCAGCCCCAATGGATTGTGTATGTCGGGTGCCGCCAACAGGCGTTCTACCTGCTCTTCCGACAAGGTGTGTGGGACGCGCGGGGCTTGCCGGGCGCTGCTCAGCTCCAGGCAAGGGTCGTCCTGACGCATTCCTTCCTGCACGGTCCAATCGTAAAAGCGGCGCAAGGTGGCCAGCCTGCGGTTGGCGGTGCTGGCCTTGCTATGGCCGGACTGGCTGGCCATCCATTCCCGCAAGTCGTTTGAATCCAATTGCTCCAGGGCTTTGTCTGCACGTTCTGCCTGAGCCCATTCAGCCAAGCGCTCCAGATCCTGCCGATAGGCTTGTTGCGTGTTGGCGGCCAGGCCGTCCTGCAACCAGAGCATGGTGATGAAGTCGGAAATCAGGCTGGCTTGTGTCATGGGAATGAGAGGGTCATAAAGCCGGAGTTTCAGGAAGCTTTATTACGGGGGACAGAGCGGGAAAGCCATCATGCTATCACTCCCGGATGATGAGCTTCATTCAGCCGTTGGGAGCCATTCGCTATATACCTATATATATTTCCTGATTATACTCATTCGCTACACCTATTCCGGAGGAGAAAATAATGTTCAAACGTGTCGTATCAGTCGCGGCTTTGTCTCTGTTTTTGCAAGGCACTGCCCAAGCTGAAGAGTTGGTGGTAGCCGCTGCTGCCAGCCTGACTAATGCGTTCAAGGAATTGGCCGGTCAGTTTGAGACAAATAATCCTGGCACCAAAGTGCTGACCAGCTTTGCGGCATCGGACGTTTTGCTGCAGCAGATCGTCAATGGTGCGCCAGTCGATGTGTTTGCTTCGGCAGATCAGAAAGCCATGAACAAGGCCGAGGAAACCAAGGCTGTTGATCCCGCCACCCGCAAGAATTTTGTGCAGAATCAGGTTGTGCTGATTGTGCCTAGCGACAATCCCGCTAAAGTGACTAACGCTGGCGATTTGGGCAAACCGGAAGTCAAACGCGTGGCCTTGGGTAATCCAGCTGTTGTGCCTGTTGGCCGTTACACCCAGGCTGCCCTGGAAAAAGCGGGTCAGTGGGAGGCGGTCAAACAGCTCGAAATCCTGGGTCAGAACGTGCGTCAGGTGCTGGATTATGTGGCTCGTGGTGAAGTGGAAGCCGGTTTTGTGTTCGCTACCGATGCGGCCATCATGAAAGACAAGGTGGAGGTGCTGGAAGTGCTCAAGACCACGGAGCCTGTCACGTACCCGATCGCTTTGGTCCAGCGTGAAGGTCGTCATGACAAAGCCCAGGCCTTCCAAGATTTCGTGATGTCCGAGTCCGGTCAGCAAGTGCTGGCAAAATACGGTTTTGCCAAGCCTTGATAGATAGGATGTTGATAGCAGGATGACTTCACTTTGGATTCCCTTGTGGTTGTCGCTCAAGGTCGCCGCTTGGGCGACTTTGTTCGCTTGCGTGCTGGGCATAGGCATTGCTTATGCCTTGTCGCGTTGGCAGTCGCGCTGGTGTGACCTGCTCGACTCGATTTTGACCTTGCCCATGGTTTTGCCGCCCACTGTGATCGGCTATTACCTGCTGGTTTTGTTGGGTCGGCGTAGTGCCTTGGGTCAGTGGCTGTCCAGCATAGGGATTGAGTTGGTCTTTACCTGGCAGGGGGCGGTTATTGCCGCAACGGTGGTGGCCTTCCCCATGATTCTGAAAGCCGCCCGTGCGGCGTTTGAGGATGTGGACCCGCGTCTGGAAAATGCCGCCAGCGTATTGGGCTTGAGGCCGTTGGCCATCTTTTTCCGTGTCAGCCTGCCTTTGGCGGCGCGTGGCATTATGGCGGGTGTCTTGTTGGCCTTTGCGCGCGCTTTGGGCGAGTTCGGGGCCACCTTGATGATTGCAGGCAGCATCCCTGGACGCACCCAGACTATGTCTATTGCCATTTATGAAGCGGTACAGGCGGGCGAGGATCAGCAGGCTTTGGTGCTGGTTGCGATTATTTCAATTACCTGCGTGCTGGTTTTGTGGAGTACCAGTGCCCTGTCACCACGCCATGTACGTCGTAAAAGAGGGCTGTAATGAGCTTGAATATCCAGATTCAACGAACGGTGGTCAGTGACTCCTGTCATTTCGAGCTGGCTATCCAGATTCAAACCGAAGCCCGACATATTGCGTTGTATGGGCCGTCGGGTTCGGGCAAGTCTTTGACGGTACAAAGTGTGGCTGGTCTGTTGCGACCCGATCATGGCCGAATTCAGATTGGCGGCCAGGTCTATTTTGACTCTGAAAAGGGCATTAATCTGAAGCCCCGGGAGCGCCGGGTAGCCTATCTGTTTCAGGACTACGGGCTGTTTCCGCATCTGACTGCCGCACAGAATATTTGTTTTGGTTTGAATACGGGCTTGTTCAATCGCTCGGTGCGGGACATGCCTGCGGCTGCCCAGCGATGGGTGGAGGCGTTTCAGTTGGAATCTGTGCTGAACAGCTACCCTGCCCAGCTATCCGGTGGGCAAAAGCAACGTTGCGCCTTGGCGCGTGCCCTGGCGATCAAGCCACAACTGCTCTTGCTGGACGAGCCCTTGGCGGCCCTGGATCAGGACTTGCGTACCCGCTTGCGGGCCGAACTGGCTCAATTGCAAAGCCAGATCGACATTCCCACTATCTTGATCACGCACGATCCTGAAGATGCCAGGGTCTTGGCCCAAGAGGTCTATCGGATCCGCGATGGCCGCATCATCGAGTGCTGTACCAGCGCCGATCTGGACCTTGTTACAGCGTAGCGATCATCACGCTGGATGCTTTGAATAGCGCATAGGCGGATTGGCCTGCTTCCAGCTGCAAACGCTGTGTGCTGTCCAGGGTGATGCTGGCCGTCAGGGTCAGCCCTTGGGGCAGTTCCAAACGTACCTCTGCATTCACTGCGCCAGTAATCACATCGGTAATGGTGCCGGGTAATTGGTTGCGAGCCGATAAGGAATGACGGGTGTCGCCCGTGCCAATCATGATCGAGGAGGCTTTCATAAAAGCCAAGACTTTCTGCCCTTCGCGCAAGCCCAGGTTTTCCGTGCTTTCCCGTGTAATGGACGCCACAACGGTTTGGCCCTGGCCAATATCGATATGAATTTCGTCGTTGACGGCACCCGTCTTGATCGTGGTGACGATGCCGGGCAGTTGGTTGCGAGCGGAAGTTTGCATGATCATGGTTTGGAGTAGCTCCATTTGAGTAGCCACGGAAGGCATAAGGCGACCGATGCGGTTCATGAAGCGCTGATGCAGGCGATCGTAGGTTTGGTACAGCTCCAGCAGCTCGATGGCTTTGGGCGTCAGGGTGGCACCACCGCCGCGATGGCCACCGGTGCTGCGCAGCACCAGGGGCTCACCGGCCATATTGTTCATGATGTCGATGGCATCCCAGGCCGCTTTATAGCTGATGCCAATATGGCGGGCGGCTGCAGAAATCGAGCCTTGTTCGGCGATAGCGGCCAGCAAAGCCATACGGCGCGCGCTGCCCCAGGTATGGTCGCCCGTACGCAGCGACAGGCTGCCGGTTAATTCTGTATTGGGAGTGTGTGTACTAGACATGGTGATAAGTGTAAGGGCGGGAGCAAACTAGGGATAGAGCGCCGGTACAATGGCCCGATCAGCGCTGCTGGCCGTTCTGTTTTCTTGCAACCATAACTGGTTTTTTCTATGCACGACACCCCCGTTGTTTCCATGGCTCAATTGCAGGAGCTCAATAGTGCCGAGACGGTCGTCCTGACCGTGAACAAGCGCTATGCCCGCCGTTTGCTCGGACATTTATCGGCTCGGCTTGCCAACGCGGGAGGGACGGTAGCAGTTCCAGAAATCGTGCCTTTGGGCGCCTGGCTGGCGCAGGCCAGCGATCAACTCTGCTTTTCCGAGCAGTGGCAACCGGCGGCGCACCAGATGGACCGTTTTGCTTGCTTGCAGCGCTGGGAGCACAGCATCGAACAGTGCGAGGAAGATGGCTATTTCCTGGATGTGGGGCAGGCTGCCCGCTTGGCGTGTGAAGCCGATACCTTGCTGGATGAATGGCATATTGAATTGAAGGCCGGGGAAGCCAGCGTGGACTTCGAGCGCTTCCTGCAATGGCGTGCTCACTACCGGCAAAGTCTGGAACAAGCTGATCTGGACGATGCGAATCTGGCGGCTGGTCGCGTATTAAATGCGGTACAGGCTGGAGCCTTGCACATGCGCCATCGTCATATGGTGCTGCACGGCTTTCATGAGTACTCGCCACGGCTGCAGGCTTTATTAAGCGGCTTGCAGGAAATAGGGGTAGAGATCTTGTGTCTGGAGCATGAAGAGGCTCCGGCCAGTCAGGTACACCGGGTACAGGCGCAGGATGCGGATACAGAATGGCGTTTGGCGGTGCAGTGGGCGCGTCGTCAATTGGATGAAGACCCGGACCGCACTGTCGCTATTGTGGCGGCACAGCTGGAAACGCAATTGCCGCTGGTACACCGTTTGCTGCGGCAGGCCATGCATACCGATCAGGGGGCCTTGCCCTATAACGTGGCCGCCGCCCGCTCCTTGGCGGAGTGGCCTGTCGTGGAAGCGGCCCTGGCCTGGTTGAAAGCCTTGTTTACCTTGGCGACCAAAGCACAAGCGGAGCCCGCCATGTTGGGCGAAGCCTTGCGCTTGGGGGCGTGTCAGGCTGAACAATCAGAGGCTGGTGGCCGTGCCCGTATTGATAAGGCTTGGCGTGATAATCGCATCACCCAAGTTGGACGCAAAGAATTTGAAGACATGCTCAGCTTCCATACGCCCGAACTGGCTTTGGCCTGGGGCGGGGCGCTGGAACGTTTCAACGCGGTGTCTGCTGGCGCGCAAGGCCTGGATACTTGGGCTTCAGTCATGCGTCAATGTCTGGAGGCCTTGGGTTTTCCCGGTACCCACCGATTGGATAGCGCCCAGTTTCAAACATTGGAAGCCTTGGAGGCGTTGCTGCTGCAACTGGCACAGCAAGCTCCGGTCTTGGGCCGCATCAGTGCCTTGAAGGCTCAAAGCGCATTGGCTCGTATGGCCCGTGAAAATCTGTTCCAGCCGCAGCGTGATCCGCGCTCTCGTCTGGATGTATTGGGTTTTTTGGAAGCGGAAGGCGGGCGCTGGGATGCCGTGTGGGTCTTGGGCCTGACGGACGATATTCTGCCTGCCGCCGTTAAGCCCAATCCTTTAATTCCTGCCCAGGTTTTGCGCCGGGTTCAGGCGCCTCGCAGTACGCCTGAACGTGAATTGGAGTGGGCGCGCTGGATGCTGGCCGCCTTGCTGCGCTGCGGCAATCAGGTCCTGTTAAGTGCTCCCTTGCATCAGGGTGAACAAGCGCTCCGTCCCAGTCCTTTGATTGCTCACTGGCCAGTGTTGGATATGCCCTGGGCCGTGCAGACCGAGCAAGCAGTGGCACAGGAGGCGATGCTGGATGAGCAAGGCCCCAGCTTGAAGATGGAAGAGCGCATACGCGGCGGAATCAGTGTGCTGGATACGCAGGCTCGTAATCCTTTGTGGGCTTTTGTGAAATTCCGTCTGCATGGTCAAGCGTTGCCAGACTATGCCCGCGTAGGCGATATGAATACGCGCGGGATGTTCTTGCACCGTGCTGTCGAACTGTTCTGGCGTCGCGTACAGGATCAGGACAGCTTGCACGAGCTGATCGGCGAGGATGCGCTGCCGCAGGTCGTGCAAGCGTGCGTAGACCAAGCGGCAGAAGAAGAGCTGGCGGAGTATGGACCAGTACTGCGCAGCTTGGAAATGGAGCGCGGACTGGCGGTGCTAATTGAATACGCCCACCAGGAGGCCCAGCGCCCGCCGTTTGCCCTGGGCGCGACAGAACAAGAGTTAAGTTGGAGCCGGGGCTTGCTACGCTTGAATCTGCGCCTGGACCGATTGGATAATCTGGCCGATGGCGAACAGTTACTGATGGACTACAAAACGGGCATAGGCGAACTTCGCCCTGATAAAGATTGGTTGCGACCCCGGCCCGTGAATCTGCAGTTGCCGTTTTATGCAGCGGCTTTGCAAGATGAAGGCCGAGCCGTCAGTGGTCTGGCCTTTGTGCGCTTGCATGCCCGTCAGGTTGGGTTAAGCGGCTTGGCGGCTCCGGGTATGGAGATCGACGGCCTGACAGAGATGGAAACCGCGCAGCAGTGGACCGCACAGATTGCCCAGTGGAAGCAGGCAGTGGAAGGTCTGGCCGATGAGTTCCTGCAAGGGCAGGCCGCCAATCAGATCTGGAATCGCAACGACCTGCTGTATTGCGATGTTTTGCCCTTTTTACGTTTGTTCCAGGAAGACCTCCAAGATACGGGGGGAGAGGTGTAATGCTGACCGTTCCTAGCGATAGCCCAGCCCGAGCACGCGCGCTGGACCCCGAGTCCTCTTTTCTGGTGCAGGCGCCTGCAGGCTCGGGCAAGACGGAATTATTGACTGACCGAATCCTGGCCCTGCTGGCCCGTGTCCAGCGGCCAGAAGAGATTGTGGCCATCACTTTCACCCGCAAGGCAGCGGCTGAAATGCATGCGCGTGTGCTGGAGAAGCTGGCTGCGGCGGATCAAGATCGCCCTGCCGAGCCCTACCGGGTTCGCAGCTGGGAACTGGCGCGTGCCGCCATGCAGCGCAATCAGGAGCAGCAATGGGATTTGCTGGCGTACCCGGCACGTCTGAGTATTCGCACGATTGACTCCCTGTGCGCCCATCTGGTGCGCGCCATGCCCTGGATCACGGGTTTGGGTGGCGTCCCCGCCATTACCGATAAGGCGCAAGAGCATTACGAGACAGCCGCCTGGGCCACACTGGAAATGGCAGAAAGTGTGCCTAGTGTGGCGCGTTTTCTGGAACATATGGATGTCAACCTGCTTCAGGCGCAAGCACTGTTGGCGGGCATGTTGGCCAGTCGGGACCAGTGGTTGCCAGCGGTGGGTCAGGGCGGCAATGTGGCCCTGTTGCAAGACAGCCTGCGTGAGGTAGTGGAACAGCAATTGCAGCAATTAAGCGATTCCTTGCCTCCTGGTTGGGGGCGGACTCTGGCTCCCTTGGCGTGTTTTGCGGCCTCGAACCTAGAGGCAGGCGATGTATTGGCTTTGGCCGATTGGCAGGGCGACACGCTGGCACCAGTAATGGATGATTTGCCGCGCTGGCGTGGTCTGGCTGCGCTATTGCTGACGGATAAGGGCGATTTACGCAAAAGCCTGACGGTGCGCAATGGCTTCCCGCCTAAAACTGCTCAAAAAGAGGCGCTGACTGAATGGCTAGGCAATTGCTTGGGCGCGGAGTCCTGGGTTTCGCGTCTGGCCAGCGCCCGCTTGTTGCCTGCGCAGTATTCCGAGCAGCAGCAAGAAGTTCTCTCCAATCTGATTCAAGTTCTGTGGCTGGCTGCGGCGCAGCTCAAACTGCGCTTTGCCGAGAAGGCCGAGGTCGATTTCACCGAGATCGCCCAGCGTGCTCTGCAAGCGTTGGGTGACGCCGACGAGCCGGGTGAGTTGCTCCTGCGCATGGACAGGTCCATACGCCATTTGTTGGTGGACGAATTTCAGGACACGAGCCAGTCCCAAGTGCAGCTGTTGGAGCGGCTGACCAGTGGTTGGGAGCCGGGCGACGGGCGTAGCCTGTTTTTGGTGGGCGACCCCATGCAGTCCATTTACCGCTTCCGCAAAGCAGAGGTGGGTTTGTTCCTGCAGGTCTGGCAAGCCAGATGCTTGGGCGACGTAGAACTGGAGCCGCTCAACCTTAGCAATAACTTCCGTTCACATCCGCGTCTGGTGGAGTGGGTGAATCAGGTGGGGGCGCAATTGTTCCCCGCTCAACCTGATCCGGATTTGGGCATGGTTACCTATGAACACTCCACGGCTTTCAAACCCGATATCCCCGAATGGGTCGTGCAGTTTCATCCCTCCTGGCATTTTCGGGTAGCGCGTGGTGAAGACACCGTGCCGTCTCAACAGGCGGCTCAAGAGCATGCTGTGGCAGAGGCGGTCAGCTGTGCTGCCCACGCCTTGCAGCGCTATCAGGATAGCGAGCACCCGGTTGCGATTCTGGTGCGGGCCCGCTCGCACTTGCATGGTTTGGTGCGTAAGCTGGGCGAGCAGGGCATTCCGTGTCGTGCGGTGGAACTGGAACCCTTGCAGCAACGGCCTGTGGTGGCGGACTTGGTGCAGTTGGTACGCGCGCTGGCGCATCCCGCAGATCGTTTGGCCTGGTTGTCTGTCTTGCGCTCACCGTTGATTGGTCTGCGCCTGGAGAGCTTGCATCGCCTGTGCGCCTTGCATCCCACACAGACGCTGATCGAGTTAACTCATAATCAGGGTTTTGAGGACTGGGACCCAAATGAGCGCGCTCGCCTTTTGTTCGCCTGCCAGATTTTGCTGGATCGGGCTAATCGCAGTGGCTTGATGCCGTTTGCGGGCTGGGTGCAGGAATGCTGGACGCGTTTGGGTGGGCCTCAGGTCTATCCAAGCCTGGCTGACCAGGCTGATGCCGAACAAGTGTTGCGCCTGCTGGAGGAATTGTGTCCCTATGGTCCACCTGATCAGCAGCAGCTACAGGCTCGAGTTGAATCCCTGTACGCCACCCCCCAAGGCACCGGTAAAACCGTGGAGGTGATGACGATTCACAAATCCAAGGGTCTGGAATTTGAAACCGTCATCTTGTTTGGTCTGCACAAGCAGTCGGCCGCCGACTCCGAGCCCTTGATCCGTCTGGAGCATAGCGCGGAGCGTTTGATTCTGGGCCCGATCAGCCACAAGGGCAGTGAGCAGCGCGACCCGGTTTCGCAGTTTCTGGCTGCTCGGGAACGTATTCGCGCTGAGCAGGAAAGCCACCGCCTTTTATATGTGGCCTTAACCCGTGCCCGTCAGGAGCTACATTTGTTTGCGGAGTTGAGCATCACCCAGGACAAAGGCCTGCGTGAGCCCGACGGTCGCTCTTTGCTAAGTCGTGTCTGGCCGGTATTGGTTCAACCGGAGGCGCCTGTCTGGCAAGCCGGGCAAGGCGTGCTGCAAGAAGATTCAGGACAGAGTTCTGCCGCCTTATTGCAGCGTGTCGTCAACCTGCCTGCCGTACCGCCCGAGCAGTTAGAGACAGCCACCCAGCAATATCAAAGCTGGCAGTGGTCTTTGGACACGACCCACGAGAAAGCCATTGGTACCGTGGCCCATGACTGGTTGGAAAGGCTGGGGCGTGAAGGCCTGGAGCAGTGGCCAGTAGAGCGTTTGCAGCAAGGCCGCGCCGTAATGCGTCGTCAGCTATTGCGTGCGGGGGTGCCTGCCACCTACCTGGATGACGCGGCCCAATCCTTGTTTGAAGCCATTGCCGCCACCATACAGACCGAGCGTGGCCGTTGGTTGCTGGGCGTTACCCGAGCCTATCGTGAATGGTCTTTGCTGGACGTCAGTGGTCGGGTATCGATTATTGACTTGGCGATCTCCCAGGAAGATCACTGGCTGGTGGTCGATTACAAGACTGGACGACCTGCTGAGCATGAAAGCCTGGCGGATTTTTCCGCTCGTATGTTAGCGCGTTACGCGCCGCAATTGCAGCGTTATTGTGAACAGGTTCAAGCCCTGGATGGACGCCCCGCGCAGGCAGCGCTTTATTTCCCGAGGGCCGATCTTTGGCTACCGTATTAATGCTACACTATTTGTCGGCGGGCCCCTCCGCATGGTTCGGCGGTGAATCTGGTCAGGTCGGGAACGAAGCAGCCACAGCCGTGCAGAATCAGTGCCGGAGTCAGGCTCGCCACTTCATTTGCTTATCGGGTTATGCGCGCCCGGTCTATCTGCCTCCCTTCAGCACCGAATCCGGTACACTTTTCCTTTCGCTTATTTGTATTGATGGTTCACGCCGTCCGGAATTCGCATGACCTATCTCGTTCTGGCCCGCAAGTGGCGCCCTCGCTCCTTTGATACCCTGGTTGGTCAGGACCACGTGGTGCGCGCACTGACACACGCCCTGGATACCCAGCGTCTGCATCATGCCTGGCTGTTTACGGGCACACGCGGCGTGGGCAAGACCACCTTGTCGCGTATTCTGGCCAAGTCGCTTAATTGTGAAACTGGCATCACTTCCAAGCCCTGCGGTGTTTGCCGGTCTTGTACTGAAATTGATGCTGGCCGCTTTATTGACTATGTCGAGCTGGATGCGGCCTCCAATCGTGGTGTAGAGGAAATGACCCAGTTGCTGGAGCAGGCGGTGTATGCCCCCAGCTCGGGTCGCTACAAGGTCTACATGATTGACGAAGTTCACATGCTGACCGGGCACGCCTTTAACGCGATGCTCAAGACGTTGGAAGAACCACCCGCGCACGTCAAATTCATTCTGGCTACCACTGATCCACAAAAAATTCCGGTCACGGTCTTGTCGCGCTGTCTGCAATTCAATTTGAAGCAGATGACGGTGCCCTCGATAGTGGGGCACCTGCAAGAAATCCTGACGCAGGAAGAAATGACGTTTGAAGTCCCGGCCTTGCGTCTATTGGCGCAGGCAGCGGATGGCTCCATGCGCGATGCTTTGTCGCTCAGCGATCAGGCTATTGCCTATAGCGCTGGCGATCTTAGCGCTCAGGCTGTTCAAGCCATGTTGGGCACGATCGATCAACGCCATTTAGCGCAATTGTTGCAAGCGCTGGTCGCCTACGACGCGCAAGCCATCGTCAGCGTGGCCGATGACTTGGCACTGCGTGGACTGTCTTATTCGGGTGCCTTGGCTGATCTGGCCACCTTGCTGTCCCGCATCGCCATCGAACAACGCATTCCCGGCACGATCACGGATGATGATCCTTTGTCGGCTGCTGTGCGCCAATTGACGCCCACGCTGTCGCCCGACCATGTGCAGTTGTTTTATTCGGTCGCGGTGCATAGCCGTCAGGAACTGTCTTTAGCCCCTGATGAGTACGCCGGATTTGTGATGGCTTGCTTGCGTATGCTGGCCCTGTTGCCTGAGCCCGTACCGGCTCTGCCAGCGCCACCGCCAGCTGCTTCAAATGGCTCTTCTGATGTGGCCGTTGCCGCTCCTAGCGCTGTACCTTCCACCGCTGCACCCGAGGCCGCTGTGGCTTCTTCCGCTGCTGTATCAGCCAGTGCGCTGGAGACATCGTCGTCCCCAGCCCCGACTCCGGCCGCAGCACCAGCCCCGATTGACGTTCCCGCAGTAGCACCGCTTGCTTCCGAGCAGCAGGCAGCATCAGTTCAGCAGGTTGAGCCGCAGATTGCCGTGCCCAGCTCTGCGAACCCGAGCCCAGCCCAAACGGCAGTCCCCGCGGCCGAGACTGCCCCTGTTGATGACTTTGTTCCGGCCTGGGAAGACACTCCCGAGCCCGCAGAGCCTCCGCCATCGGCAACAGATCCTGCTGTGGAATCTGTCAAGGCCCAAGGTAAAAGTGCCGCTCAGCCTTTGATGTCCTCGCAAGCTCAGGTTGCCACGCGTGTGGAGCCCGTAGCCGAGGAAGCGCCGCCGACAGCGCCTCTTCAGGATGGTCCGGAAGAGCCCGCCTGGTTGTCCGAGGGCATGGACGAAGAGTTCGAGAACTACCAGCCCCTGGACATGGACGCAGCGCTTGCTGAAGAAGAGGGCGATGTGCCCTCGGTCTCCATGTCTGATCGTGTGATGCCCGACACCGAGCTGGGCCTGCCCGTCCCTCATAGCGGCACCGACAGACCGCGAGTTGTGCGCCTGGGCGGGATGAAGCCAGAAACCTGGCCCGATGTGGCGACCAGCTTGCCATTGAGTGGCTGGGCGGCAGAACTAGCCCGCCAAAGCGAATGGCTGGGCGTGAAAGGGCAGGAAATACATCTACGTGCCAAAATCAAGGCTACGGAAGGCAGTCAGGGCAAAGCGCGCTTGCGCACCGTTTTGTCGGAATACTTTGCCCAGTCCATTCAGTTGTTGATCGAATACGGGGATACGGGTGACGCAACGGCGCATGCCGTGGAGCAGGCCAAACTGGCTGAACGCCAGCGGCAGGCTGAAGAACAAGTTACTCAGGACCCCTTTGTCTTGAGCCTGATCCAGGATTTTGATGCTCGCGTCAAAGCCGGATCAGTCAAGGCGACTCCTTTGGTTCGGGCCGCCTGAAATGGCCCCTTGTCAATTTAAATCAATCAGGAAAACCAAACCATGATGAAAGGTCAAATTGCCGGCTTGATGCGTCAGGCGCAGCAAATGCAGGAAAACATGAAAAAGGCGCAGGAAGCCTTGGCCGATATCGAGGTCGAAGGCGTTTCCGGTGGTGGTCTGGTCAAGGTCATCATGAACTGCCGCCACGATGTGCGCCGCGTCTCGATCGACCCCAGCTTGCTGGAAGACGAAAAAGAGATGCTGGAAGATTTGATTGCTGCTGCCTTTAACGATGCACAGCGCAAAGCCGAGGCAACCTCGCAGGAAAAAATGGCGGGTGTGACCGCTGGCCTGCCACTGCCACCCGGTATGAAGCTGCCGTTCTAATGAACGAACCGCAGATCGCTGAGCCCGAACCGCTTCGGGCTCTGATCCAGGCTCTGCGTCGGTTACCCGGTGTGGGCGAGCGCAGCGCTCGCCGCATGGCCTACCACTTGTTGCAACACGATCTGGTAGGCGCCGACCAATTGAGCCGCGCTCTTGAACATGCCACTACGGCATTGCAGCACTGTCAGCGCTGCAATGGTTTCACGGTCCAAACTATCTGTGAAACCTGTGCCAATCCCCGCCGTGATCCGGCGTTGTTGTGTGTGGTGGAGACGCCTGCCGATCAAAACATGATCGAGGCTACGCATGGCTACCGAGGTCTTTACTATGTGCTGATGGGGCGTTTGACGCCGCTAGAAGGCATAGGCCCGGATGCCTTGCAATTTGACCGCTTGCTAGAGCGAGCCGGTGATGGCCAAGTGCAGGAAGTGATACTAGCGACCAATTTCACCGCAGAGGGCGAAACCACCGCCCATCATCTGGCGGAAATGCTCAGCAGCCAAGGTTTGAAAGTGACTCGTCTGGCGCGCGGTGTGCCGGCGGGGAGCGAACTGGAGTATGTCGACCCCAGTACCATTGCTTGGGCTTTAATGGAGCGTCGCGCCACCTGAACAGGTTTGACCGCGTAGCGGACAAGGGGGCTAGCCCCCCTTCGTTTTTAGTATAAGTATCAAACCTCAATAGTTAATGACCAACAACAAGAAGGGGATTGCCATGAAACTGACTCGTCGTCATGCACTCAAACTGGTTGGCGCATCCGGACTCGCGCTGTCACTGCCATCGCTGGGCCGTGCGCAGGAAATAGAAAAAAAGAGCATCACGATTGCCGTCGGTGGCAAAGCGCTGATCTACTACCTGCCTTTGTCCATTGCCGAAATTAATGGCTACTTTGAAGACGAAGGCCTCAAAGTTAAAGTCGCGGACTTTGCCGGTGGCTCCAAAGCCCTGCAAGCCGTTGTAGGCGGTAGCGCCGATGTCGTCTCGGGTGCCTTTGAACACACCATCAACTTGCAGGCCAAAGGGCAGATGTACCGTGCCTTTGTGCAGCAGGGGCGTGCACCGGCTATCGTTTTAGCCGTGTCCAATAAAACGATGCCTGACTATAAGTCGCCAGCCGATCTGAAAGGCAAGAAAATCGGTGTGACCGCACCGGGTTCCTCGACCAATATGTTGGTCAATTTCTATCTGGAACAAAACGGTCTGAAACCGTCGGACGTGGCTTTTATTGGTGTTGGCGCCGGCGCCGGTGCTGTGACGGCCATGCGTACCGGTCAGATCGATGCCATGGCCAATCTGGACCCGGTTATCGGCACGTTGCTCAAAGAAAACGAAGTGCGCGTTATTGCCGACACTCGTACGGTGGCCGATACCAAGACCATTTTTGGTGGCAATATGCCCTCGGCGTGTTTGTACGCGTCCGAAGAGTTCATCACCAAGAACCCCAATACCGCCCAGGCTTTGGCCAACGCCATTGTGCGTGCCGATAAATGGATCCAGGCCAATGATGCCGAAACCATTGCCAAGACCGTGCCAGCCACGTACTTGCTGGGTGATGTAGAGCTCTACAAGCAATGTCTGGACGCCAATAAAGAAGCACTCTCGCCGGATGGTCGAGTCGATGCTGATGGCCCCGCTACTGCTTTGAACGCGCTGGTTGCCTTTGTGCCGAATCTGGACGCATCTAAGATCGATATCAGCAAAATCTTTACCAACGAGTTTGTCGACAATGCCAACAAGAAGTACCCCAATGCCTGAGGCAGCACTTTCCTTAGATAACATCAGCTGTGTATTTGCATCACGTGATGGTAAGGGTACGTACACAGCGGTTCGTGACGCCAGCCTGAGCATTGCGCCAGGCGAGTTTGTTTCTGTTGTAGGGCCAACGGGCTGCGGCAAGTCGACGCTCCTGAACGTTGGGGCTGGCTTGCTGGCCCCTTCGGCAGGCGAAGTGCGTGTGTTTGGTCAGCCTTTGCAGGGTGTCAATAAACGCGCAGGCTATATGTTCCAGGGCGAGGCCTTGCTGCCCTGGCGTAGTGCCGAGTCCAACGTGATGGCTGGGCTGGAGTTTGCCGGTGTCCCGCAGGACGAGGCCCGTGCCCGTGCCCAAGACTGGCTCAAGCGCGTAGGTCTGGGTGGCTTTGGGGATCGCTACCCGCATCAGATGTCTGGTGGCATGCGCAAACGCGTCATGCTGGCCCAGACCCTGATCCGGGACCCGGACATCATCCTGATGGACGAACCTTTTTCGGCGCTGGATATTCAGACCCGTCAATTGATGGAAAACGAAGTGCTGGAGATCTGGATGGCGCAGCGTAAAGCGGTGCTGTTCATTACTCACGACCTGGACGAAGCCATTGCCATGAGCGATCGTGTGGTGGTGCTGTCCGCCGGGCCGGGTACACACCCTATGGGTGAGTTCCATGTTGATCTTCCGCGTCCTCGCGACGTGGCCGAGGTGCGCAATGATCCCCGTTTTGTCGAATTGCATGCGGCAATCTGGGCCGTCCTGCGTGACGAAGTCTTGAAGGGCTATGCCCAGCAAAAGCGGGCCTGATATGTCTAAATCTCTTACTCGTTCCCGTCTGGCCTTGCGAGGCTGGCAAATCTCGCTGCTCGTTGTCCTTTTGTTGTCCTGGCATTTCCTGACGCTGGATCCCAAGGCGGCTTTTTTCTTTGGCCAGCCGCTGGAAGTGGTCAAGGTGATCTG
>SMEP01000380.1_pt1 | contig 20065 bp, 16 predicted proteins | sample 2456231 | NCBI WGS metagenome assembly SMEP01 (sample SAMN10132595, study PRJNA489261) | soil metagenome | isolation source: day1 control-silty clay loam soil ammended with raw manure from dairy cow... | place: USA | collected 2015-05-15
AATGGTAAAGTTGCGATGATTTCACCAGACACCATCCGTGATGAAGTCAAGCAGGATCAGTTCTATTACCGGGTCTATATCCGCACGGACAGTGACAAACTGAATAATAATGCGGGTCAGGAGTTTAATATCACCCCAGGTATGGTGGCCACGGTAGACATTCGCACCGGTTCAAAAACTGTCATGGATTATCTGATCAAGCCATTCAACAAGGCCAAAGAAGCCTTGCGGGAACGCTAATCTTTTCAGGCCATTGAGTCAAACAATCGAGTCAAATCGGGCCTCTCCATGGAGAGGCTTTTTATTTGTTGAAGTAAAGCAGGTATACTGCCAGGGTTCGATTTTAAAGCCTGAAGTTATGCCATATACGCTTGCCAGCCTGGTCAGTTTTGAGGAAGACATCAAAAAAAGCCGATTTCAGGCATTTGCGACCCCTGTAGAAAATGAACAGCAGGTCAAAGATTTTCTGGACGTTTATCGTGATCCAAGTACCACGCATCAATGCTGGGCCTGGAAAATTGGCCATCAGGTGCGCTTTAATGATGATGGTGAACCTTCAGGCACTGCGGGGCGCCCGATTCTCGCCACCATTGAAGGTAATGAATGGACAATGCTTGCTGCTGGCAGACAAAATTGAACTGATTGAAAAGAAAAAAGTGCAATTTTTCTGTCAGTTTAATGAATGGGCCATTTTTCAGTATGAACTGAATCAGCAGCAAATCGATTATCAGGAAGACTATAGTGCCGAAGGCGTTCAGGTTCAGGCACAGTTGCAGAAGCATCAGATTGAAGCTTTTGCTTTAAAAATTCAGGATGTGACTCGTGGCCGTGAACAGCTCAAAATCATAGAAGAAGCGACAGATGACTGAAGCAGATCCATTACTGAAATATCGTGAGCAGCATAAACATCGCCTGAACTATATGCCTTGGCTATACTGGTCCTTAAAGGCGAAAAACCGTGGCTGGGCAGAAGCTTGGCAAAAAGAATATCAGGCTTATCTGATGGAAATGGAAACCGTCGAGATTGGTGAAAACTGTTTCATTTCGCCACTGGCACATATTTTTGCGGAACCGGGACGCAAGATCGTCATTGGCGATAATACCTTTATCGCCGCAGATTGCACCCTGCATGGCCCACTGGACATTGGCAATGAAGTGGCGATCAATCATCACTGTATTCTGGATGGTGGCCGGCTGGGGATTAAACTGCATGATCAGGTGCGTATCGCAGCGTATTGTCATCTGTATGCATTTGATCACGGTATGCAGCTAGAACAGCCAATTTATCAGCAAGCGGTACGCTCACAAGGCATCGAAATTGGCCGGGATGTCTGGCTCGGCGCACATGTCGGTATTAAAGATGGCGTTAAAATCGCAGATCAGGCCATTGTCGGAATGGACAGTATGGTCACCAAAGATGTCGAAGCACGGGCTATCGTTGCTGGGAATCCTGCAAGCTTTATTCGATACCGCAAATAAAGCTTTACACTCGGTAGATCTCTTTCATCAATCAGAAAATGATGGTTCTATTGATATTTAAATCCACGAGATATTAAAAGCCCTTTCTTCCTTTCGGATGAGAAGCAGTGCTTCGCAAGGGCATGAGCGGATTTTATAAAGACCTCTTCCTTATGCAACAGTATTGCTGACTTCCTAACAGCAAGAGGGAATTTCGCTGGTATAAATTAGAAAATGATTTTAAAAGCATTTTAATGATCTGAATTTAAGTGTTTGGCCTAATGGCTGAATTATTCTTCTAATTATCGGTCAATCATATAAAAGTTAACATATTTCAATTCAAGCCTTACAGATTTTGCTGCACATTTTATAAAGCTTATGCTAAGTTAAAAATAACAAAGAAATTTTTATCATAAATAGAGAGGCTAAACATGAAACGTGTCATCGCCTGCATCGACTCTTCACCATGTATAAACGCGCTGGCAGACGCGGCTGCATGGATTGCCAAACAGACTGGACGTGAACTGGTTTTGTTACAGGTCTTGGATTATTACCCGGCCAGTTATCATCTGGGCGAGATCAGTGGGGTAATCGGGTTTGAAAGCAATGCCATGTTGCTGAAGGAATTGGCCGAGCTTGAACAAAAACAAAGCGAAATTGCCTTGGATTATAGCAATAATCTGCTGCAACATATTTCCGAGCGGATTTTAGCCGAACATGGTATTCAAACCACACATATTCAGGAAAAAGGGGATTTTCTGGAGCAAAGTTTCCAGATTCTTGAGCCGGATGATATCGCATTAATTGGATTGCTCGGTGAGCGCTCAGCTGAAAAGAATAAACCGATCGGCACCAATGTCGAGAATTTTATTCGTGGTGCCAATTGTACGGTCATGACCGTTGGGGAGCAGTTTAAACCGCCAACACGATTTATTTTTGCCTATGAATATTCTCCGACCTGTATCAAAATGATGAGACGGATTGCGGAAAGTGATCTGCTGCGTTTATTACAATGTCACCTGTTATATATTGGCGATCATGCCGAAATTTTAACTGAGCCGCTGCAATATCTGACTCAAGCGGGTCTAGATGTAGTGCCGCAATATCGCTATGGCGATGTCGCCGAGAATATTTTGACCTATCAACAGGAGATGGGTATTCAACTGATTGTTCTGGGCGCATTTAGTCACAGCAAAATCCATCAGTTTTTCCTCGGTAGTATTGCCACCACAATTTTCCGTAATTCCAAGGTGCCTTTACTGGTTGCAAAGTGAGGATTGCCTAAAAAGCAAACAAAATTAAAATTTAAACGTAAATTGTTACAGCTTGATTTAAAAATGATCAGAGTTATCCTCATATATTGTGGATAACTCTGTGGTTAATGTTTTTAAGTTAATGTTATATATAATAAATATGGCGCTGGGTAATTTTTGTTCTTCTGATTTTATTTGACAATCGCAAGTGCAAAACCATCATGTCCTTTACTGCCTACAGTCTGTAAAGCGGTACAAGACAAGATACGTGGATGATTTTGCAGCGCTTTAAACATGGCACGGATGCCTTCAATACTTGGCTTGTGATTGTCCGGATTGATAATCTCGCCTGCACGGATTACATTGTCCAGAAAAATAAGTGTACCTGAATGCGACAGATTTAAACTGAGTTCCAGATATTCCGGATAACTCTGTTTGTCTGCATCAATGAAGATAAAATCAAAAGCCTCGGTCTCTGCGGGTAGAGCTTTGAGTACATCTGCTGCACGACCACATTTCAGTTCAACAGTTTGCTTGAGCTGGGCACGGTCAATATTTTCCTGACCCATTGCCGCGTGGGTATCACGTCCTTCAATTGTGAGGATATAGCCATCATCGGGCAAAGCACGTGCCAACCACATGGTGCTGTATGCGGCAAATGTTCCGAGTTCCAGTACACGTTTACATTGATTCATCTGGATCAGCATCTGCAACAACATGCCTTGATTTGCTGCTACAGCCAGATGATCTGGCAGACCATGCGCAGCAGTATTTTCCAGAGGGAATTAAATGTGACTCAATGTAGTTGTCAATGTCTGTCCACATGTGTTGCATAGTTTTAGCACCATCAATTGCGATGGGTGCATTTTAAACTTTTCGCGGCATAGCGCAATTTATTGTGCTATAGCTGCTGTTTTTTTAGGCTACATAAAGTCCTAAATGAACTTTGTATAGCCGTTGTCATGACTTAGTAATTACACATTGAGGAGTTTCGCCCCAGACTTGGCCCCCAGGTACGGTAACCTTGGGTATCGATGTGGATCTGACCAGAAGCATACATGCCGAGTCCCATATTCAGACTTTGACCATGTTGCGCCCAGAACTGGCACAGTTTGAACTTGGTATTTTCAATATAACTATAGTCTTGCGCTTGTGGATATTCTGGGCCAATACGAAAATCGATGGCAGAATTATACAGATGGCGTGAAGAATTGGCGCCACCGGCACACTGGTTTAAAGGCAGGTCACGATAGACGGAAGTGACTTCAAAATCAGTCAGGACATTGGCGGCTACTAAATATTTAAATACACGCAAGGTTGGAACCTGATTGGCCCATAATTCACGGCTTGGAATCATGTACTGTGAACGACCACATTTGGCCCAGTCTCGCGCGGTGCGCATTAATTCAAAACTGGGAATAATATTACCTACGCCATTGCGTTCCAGAAACACTTCGTACTCACGTACACGTGATAAATTATCCAGCGCAGAGACCCAGTGGGTATACAGATAAGGTACAGTTTTGGGTTGGACTTTGCGGTCGTATTGAACACGTTCTTGGGGAATATAAATCCGCTTTCCATCGGGCACGGTCTGTCCCGGTGGTTTTGGGGTCGTGGTACAACCCACAAAAACGAGAGGGATTACACACAGACTCAATAATCCCTTTGCAAAATTCTTCATTTATAGAAATCAGATATTTATAAATAGCGCCATTTTAGACTAAATATACGGAGAAATTTGGAGAATATTGCAATAAAATGTGTGGATTGAGTATAAAAAAGATCAGCATGTGCTGATCTTTTTTAACTGAAATTAATTACTTTTCAAGATATTGTAATTTGTCAGCTTTACCATTCCATTCTTCACGATCTGCTGGCTGGTCACCAATTTGTGTGATATTTGGCCATTTTTGCGACAGGTCAGCATTCAATTCAATAAATACTTCTTGGCCTTCTGGTAATTCATCTTCAGAGAAAATTGCATTCGCCGGACATTCAGGTTCGCATAAGGCACAATCGATGCACTCATCCGGGTTAATCACCAGGAAGTTAGGACCTTCATAGAAACAGTCTACAGGGCAAACTTCAACACAGTCTTGATATTTACATTTAATACAATTTTCAGTGACAACGAAGGTCATGGCGACAGCTACCTAAAAAATATGGTTCTATTTACGAATACTGTATTTTAGGCAAAAACAGGGGGAACTAACAATTCCTTTTATTGATATTTGTTATATATAGGGCTGTTAAATTTGAAAAAAGCCGGAATAGGGCTAAATTCAAGTATAAATCAGTGCTAGACCCCATACGGGATGAGGTCTATGGCTCAGAGAATTACCCCGGCTGTTTGAGTAAATCTTTTAGTGCATATAATTGTGCTAAGGCTTCGCGTGGACTCAGGTTGTCTACATCGATGTCCTCAAGTAATTCGAGAGCTGGAGATTCTTTCTCAATTTCGACAATACGTTCCACTGGCTCTACAATTTCCGGCAGTGCAAATAGATCATGTTGTAGACTCTTTGGTTTGACCAGTTGTTGCTTTTCCAGAATCTTTAAGCGGTTTTGTGCTTCTTTAATGACTGATGCCGGAATACCGGCAAGTTTCGCCACCTGTAAGCCATGACTCTGGCTGGCAGGGCCATGTTGTACCTTATGTAACAAAATCAGATTGCCATTCAGTTCTTTAGCCGTGACATGGGCCAGAGACAGGCCATCATAGGTACTGGTGCCACGACCGACTTCATCCATCAGTACCAGCGACTGACTGGTGGCATGATGCAGAATTTGCGAAGTCTCGGTCATTTCCACCATAAAGGTCGATTTGCCAGTTGATAAATCATCGGCAGAACCAATACGGGTGAAAACCCGGTCAATAGGCCCTAAAGTCGCAGCTTGTGCAGGAACATAAGCCCCGCAATACGCCAGCAAGACGATCAATGCGGTCTGGCGCATAAAGGTCGATTTACCGCCCATATTGGGTCCGGTAATAATCGCCATGCGATGGGAAAAGTCCAGTCGCGTATCGTTCGGTGTAAAAGCAGTTTTGCTTAAAGCTTCCACCACCGGATGACGGCCAGCAGTGATACTTACACCGACTTCAGGGCTGAATTTTGGACGTGACCAGTTGCGTAAACGTGCCTGATGGGCAAAGTTTGCCACCAGATCAATCTGGGCAATGGCACTGCTCATCATCTGTAAATTGCCGATATCCTGACGTAATTCATCCAGCAGCATTTCAAACAGCATTTTTTCACGCGCCAGAGCACGGGATTCACTGGATAAAACCTTATCTTCAAAGGCTTTCAGTTCAGGTGTGATATAGCGTTCAGCATTTTTCAGAGTCTGACGGCGGATATAGTGCTCGGGTGCCTGTTCGGCCTGAGCACGTGAGAGTTCAATATAATAACCACTCACTCGGTTATAACCAATTTTCAGTCCCGGAATTCCGCTGGCTTCACGTTCTTTAATTTCCAGATCAATCAGGAACTGGCTGGCGTGATCACGAATCTGACGTAATTCATCCAGTTCACTATCAAAGCCTTCGGCAATCACATTCCCATCACGCAGCAATACCGGCGGATTTTCTACGATGGCAGACATCAAGCGTTGATGCAGGCCATGGAAATCTCCGAGTTCTTCATTGAGCTGGATTAATAGCTCAGACTGTTGTTGACTGACAATCGGCTGTAGGGCATGGCGTAAAAATGGAATTTGCGCACAGGCCTGACGTAGTTGTACCAGATCCCGCGGTCGGGCACTGCCCAAAGCAATTCGGCTCAGGACACGTTCAATATCGCTAATTTCCTTAAGTACCAAACGTACAGGTGCTTCATGGAAACCTTGTAGCAGGGCCTGGATGGCATCTAAACGTTCATCCAGCAAGGCAGTGTCACGCAAAGGCTGCATCAGGGTGCGACTCAGCAAGCGTCCACCCATAGCCGTCTGGCAATCATTAATTAACTGAAACAGTGAAGTACCATGCTCAAATAAAGGCTCAATCAGTTCCAGATTGCGACGTGTCACTGGATCTAGGGCGATAAAGTCGGAACTCTGTTCTAGCTGAATCGAACGAATATGTGGTAAAGCGGTTTTCTGGGTTTCTTTGGCATAGTGAATCAGTGCCGCAGCGGCAGCTTTTGCCAACGGCAAATGATCAATCCCGAAACCGGAAAGTGTGCTGACGGCAAACTGGTCGCACAAGGTTTTTTGTGCATTGTTCAGGCTAAAGTCCACATTGGGACGCTTCGTCACGGAAATATCAAGTTGCTGCTTGAGTTGCTCGGTCAGCATCGGATCAGCGGTATTTTCATCCAGCAAAATTTCGCTTGGCATTAAGCGCGCCAGTTCAATCATGAGCTGGTTAAGATCATAATCCTGCTGCTGTACTTTAAATAAGCCGGCACTGAGATCGAGCAGTGCAATCCCGATCTGATTTTGCTGAATACATAAAGCCACCAGATTAGAGCTTTGATGTGCACCGAGCATGGCATCATCGGTCAGGGTGCCCGGGGTGATAATCCTTACCACGCCGCGCTCCATGGGAGCCTTACCGCGAGTGCTTGTGCTCTCGCCCTCACCAATCTGCTCACAGATCACCACCGTTTCGCCTTTTTTGACCAGACGGGCCAGATAGCCTTCGGCTGCATGGTAAGGCACACCTGCCATCGGGATCGGCTGACCATTGGCTTTACCGCGATGGGTCAGGGTAATGCCTAAAATTTTGGCTGCCTTGTGTGCATCTTCAAAGAACAGTTCATAAAAATCACCCATACGATAAAACATCAATGAGTGTGGATGCTGCACTTTCACCGACATGTATTGCTGCATCATGGGCGTTAAGGTAGAAAGATCAGCCATAATTTCCGAACTGGTCATTAAAAATAAATCCTTTCAACAAGAGAGAAATGCAAATACTGATAAGCAGCGTATGCACAAAAAATTAAAGCACATCTAAACAGATCTATAAAAATATTTTATCGAGGATCTGCTCAGGAGCATAGTGAATGAGGTCGCTTATCTTAGGGTGCTTTAAATCAAGATTGAAACAAGTCTATCAAATTTAATTTTTAGAAAGAAATGAAATTCCAGATGAATGTTTAAGTCATGCGACAGATCTGTCGGTCTGAGTTTTTATTCAGCATGATTTCCAATTTTAAAAAACAAACCACTGGATGTGAACATGCAGTGGTTGATTTAAATTAAGGGAATTGTTTATTCGGGATCATAAAGACCAAGGTCAGACAGGTGTAATCTGAGAATCCGGCGCAATTCCAATACGGCCTCAGGGGTTTCCTGAATGGAATGGCCACCCTTGATCACTTTACTGGATACTGCACCTTGCAAATAAGCACTTTCGTAGGAAACAATGCCATCACTCATCAGCTGAGGTTCTGTAGTATCTACGGTATTACCGATGATGGAGTGAAATTTGAAGCCGGTATAGGGCTGAATGTTTTTAGTCAGCGCATTGAATTTCGAATTTTCACTCAAATCACTCGGGCCATTTTGAATCAGGTCATGTCCCAGTTCTTTGACAAATTCTTTTAATCCGATTTCGCCTTGTAAAGTATCAGCAAAGGCACCTAAAAATGCACCTGGAACCCGAATAATTTTACGCGCCAGTTTGGTATGCCAGCGATTGGCATATTCTGTGCCACGATGCGGTGTGGCCAAGAAAATCGCCCGACTAAAATTTGGAATCGGCTGCATTTGCAGGCGTGCTTGAAACAGCGGTTTATCCTTAAACTGTTCAATACGGGTATTTTGTACCAGTTTAAAAGCATCTTGGCTGATATCGGCATTGCTGACCATCAAACGGGCAATCACGCCGCCCATACTATGTCCGACCAGTACTGCATCTTTTTTAGCTGCGGCATTGTTCGCGACCTGGGCAAATCCTTGCTGAACCAGTGCATTGATTTGAAAACGGCTTTCCAGAATCGGCATGTTGGTAGAATAAAACACCTGCCAGACCTGAAAGTTTTCTCTTAGAACCGGATCCCCCATAATATCGTTGGTCATACGAATCCAGGCTTCGGGGCTGCTGGCCAGACCATGGACCAATACCAGGATCTTCTTGTTCGGATTATAAGGTTCCAGCATATACAGGTGGGGCATGCTCAGACTATCATCCCGATCAATCAGGGTCAGATAGGCCAGACGCCCCAGATTGTTCTCGGCCAGCCATAAACCATAAGGTGCTGAAAAATTGGCTGCCAGAGCATATTCCTTAGAAGCGACCTTAATTTTTTCATATTTATAGGGATCATAGAGTTTCAGATGAAATTCGGAGGTCGATAAAATCTGTTCAGTACTATTGGCTGATTTAGGTACAGCGGTGATCGTGGTGGCCAGATATCGTGCTGCGTGGATATTGGGATTGATACCATTCGGATATTTGTGATTGAGTGGGTCAGTAATATATTTTTTATCTTTTTCGGATGGTTGCTGCTCCGGTAGAACCACTAAAAACTCTGAACCAAAACCGTCACGACGGGTAATTGAACGAAGCCCAGAGAAGTTCATGTTGTAGGTGGATAATAGTTGCTCAATGGGCTGGTTTTTCAGCTGCGGAAAATTTTCCAGATCAATGCTATACACACTGTTACCCACCTGAATCCGTTGGCCGGAACGCTTGGTTTCATAACGTTCAGCATAGCGTTGAATCAGATGAGCAATCGCCAGGTTATAAAAATCACGAATCTGAACCTGACGGTTGTCGAAAATACGGTCTTGCGGGGCACGCTCGGTTTTAAACAGGTAGGCATAACTATAACGAATGCTTTTATCCAGCATGCTGAGCTGCTGATCCAGACATTTCTGGATATTCTGTTTTTGCAGCTGTTGCTTTTCCTGAGATTGGGTCTTGCTCAAAACACTGGTGTTGCACTCGGCTGACTTGGCATTCTGTAAAGAATTGGCGAGATACAACTCACTTGCTGTAGAAAGTAATTGTTCATCTAAAATCTGGGGAATCTTTTTAAGATCCTTTACACATTCTTCGGGCTGGTCAATACAGATCTGGGCTTCACGCCCCGTCATGGACAACACATTTAGACTGGCTTCGCTCAGTTTGTCGCGCGTCAAAATACTGTCACGCTCATTGCTGAGTGTGACATTAAGTGCCTGTTCCTTAACACTGACCACCTGACAGCCGCTCAGCACGCTGGTGATGACTAAAGTGCACAGTATTAATCTTTTATTTATTTTTTCGTGCATAAAACCTTTCACTGAATTTAAGTTGTAAGTTTGGATAATGGTTTGTATTTTACTAATTTTTTCTCATAAAAATAGACCGCCGTAGCAGTCTATTTGTAATCAGAGAAAGAAGATAAATTTTGATTATGGCGTTTTAGGCGTTGCAGCAGCTGGAGCTTGATTTGCGGTTTGCAGAACTTGCCAAACATTCCAGCGACCTTGTTTCTCAATTTCCTGAATCAGACGGTCTGCCACTTCAGCTTCTTGCGGGTATTTCACTTTATAGTTTGCCAAGGTTTGAGCCGCATTTTTTTTCTGTTCCAGCGCAATATAATTATTGGCTGCAGCAAGATAGGCTTCCTGAACGCCAGCTTTCATGGCTTTGTCCAGATAAGGGATCGCTTCACGTTGACCGCCACCTTCGGACAGGCCAAAGCCGAACCAGAAGTTCACTTCAGGATCATCTTGGTTGATCTTAAGAATCCGTTGTGCATAGGTCAGGGATTTGGTGGTATAGACTGAACCCAGATCCAGATTACGTGCCATGACACTGGCTTTAAATGCACGTACCAGAACATCGAAAGAGGCATTTTCACGTGCAGCTAAAGTATCCAGCTGTTGAGTGACTTCACGCAGTTTGGCTTCAAAGCCACGACGTTCCTGACGATCGCTAAAACGTGGTGGATAATGACGTGCTTTACCTTCCACCATTTGCAGGAAATCATCAATCTCGGTGATGTCGATTTCATTGGTATTTGCCAGAGCCGCATAACGCATTGAACGTGTATTGCTGTCTACAATGGGAATAATCAGTTTATTGACATCCAAGGTTAATTGCTTGGATGGATCATTTGGATGAGTCACGACCATTTTGGTCACGGGTTGAGCCGCAGCTTTTTGCAAATGCACCTCAAACGGAGGTGGTTCATTATAATTGAATGGATTTAATGCATAAAATGGCGGACTTAATTCAGGTTCTACAAAAACCACTTGATCCACAGGTTTCTCAGCAGACTTCTGAGAGACGGTCGAACATGCAGTCATTGTGAATGCTAAACAAGCAAGTGCCAAGGGCTTAAAGGTCATAATATTCATCCATTCGTGTTATTTTTTAAAACAGCTAGTACAAAAATCACATGACCGTCAGTCTATGAAAACTCTAACGATCATGCAAGTAAATGCATGTTACAGAATTGAACGCTCTATTCAGGCTTTAGACTGACTGGTTTGAGCTTCACATTCACGGCGCGCTTCTTCCAGAATCTGTAATTCTTTTTTGCTTAAAGGCTGACCATCTTGTTGCTGTTTATTAAAGGTCGGATCCAGCAAAGAAAGACGGTTGCACAAGTTGTTCATGCGTTTTTCATTTTGCTGAATACGGTCCAGCAGAATGCGCATACCCTCCAGAATTGGATCAGACTGGTCTTCAGTTGCAGCATAGGGCTGGAAGCCGATACTTTCTGCATAATCACGACGACGGGTTTCTGCATCATCCTTCGGTTTATTTTTGGTAATAAAGCGTGCAGGGTTACCCACAGCCGTCGTGTTTTCAGGAACTGCTTTAGTCACGACCGCATTAGAACCGACCTTGGCATTTTTACCGACAGTAAATGGCCCTAAAATCTTGGCACCAGCGCCAACCACCACGCCATCTTCTAAAGTTGGATGGCGTTTGCCTTTATTCCAGGTCGTTCCACCCAAAGTCACCCCATGATAGAGGGTAACATCATCGCCAATTTCTGCAGTTTCCCCAATTACGACACCCATACCGTGATCAATAAAGAAACGACGGCCTATCTTGGCGCCCGGATGTATTTCAATACCAGTCGCAAAACGGCTAAATGAAGACAATGCACGTGCAGTTCCCTTACAGTCTTTGTTCCATAGCTCATGTGCCATGCGATGCATGATCAGCGCATGGATGCCAGGGTAAGTGGTTAAGACTTCTAAGGTATTGCGTGCTGCAGGATCGCGCGCAAAGACAGCTTGTATATCTTCTTTGAGCTGTTTTAGCATTAGATTTGATCCTCGTCCTGTGATGATGTATGTGAAGATTTTTTCCACGTGCCGTTATTTAAGGCCTGAACGCGGCTGAAAATACCACGAAGTAAATGATATTCCATACGATCTAATTGTATACGTCCAAAGAGACGACGCAAGCGTAAAGGCAATAATCTTGGATTTTTTGGGTCCATAAATTCAATTTCGGCCAGCATTTTTTCCAAATGCGGATAGAACTGTTCCATCTGCGCATGATTCACCAAAGGCTCATCCCATTCCATTTCAATGCCATCAATGACTTGCATGGTTGCTTTAGCATCACGTGGTTGTTCAATCTGGCTCATGGCTGCCATGCGCATTTCATAGCAGATCACCTGAATGGCTTGAGCCACATTCAGTACGCCGTAATCGGTATTGACTGGAATGGTCAGGTGATAGTTGGCCATTGCCAGTTCTTCATTGGTCAGACCGCGGTCTTCACGGCCAAATAGAATTGCAACTTCTTGCTGCTCTTGTACCACGGCGCTCATGGCTTTTGTCGCAGCAGGGCGCACATCTAACAGCGGCCAGGGAATGGTACGGCTACGTGCGCTGGTACCGAATACAATCTGACAGTCTTTAATGGCATCTTCGAGCGTTTCTACAATCTCGATCTGCTCGATCAGGTCAGTTGCGCCTGCGGCCAGTGCATCAATATCCGGATGCGGATAGGTTTTTGGCGCCACCAGAACCAGCTTGGACAGGCCCATGGTTTTCATGGCGCGTAAAGCACTGCCGATGTTGGCAGGTAAAGTGGTATTGACCATGACAATACGCACATGGGAGAGATGTGCTGAAACAGCAGCATTGTCAATTTGACTCATGAGGATTCCAATTTAAAGGTTTTTTAAAGATCAGGATTTATGAATATTGTGGCTGGGATTCAGCCTGATACAGTTCCAGCGCATCGTCCATGCTCATGCCAGCAGGTGGTGGTGGAACATTGACCGGTTTGGCCTGTTCATAAGAAACAGCTTTGGCGGCTTTGGACTTGACCTGATATTCAATATGCAATGCTTCTTTACCAAAATAATCACGCAATTTAGCCAATAGTTCGTCCAGTGGTGCCACTTTCCAGTTGAGACCCAGATGAAGTTCAGTCGTAGCATAAGGATAGTCTAAATACAGAATTACCGGAATATGCGCTGACATGTCGATATTGGTATATGGTGTCAAAATCTGCTGCAAGTCACGACTCAGACTTTTACTGAAATGCTCGGCAGTTAGGGTGATTTTAATGCTGTTGGCACGCTTCTGGCGAATTTCATTCAGGCTAAAGGCTTTAGTAAGACGTCCCATTGGGCGGTCAAAGCCTTCACGCTCATAAATTTCACCTTCAATCACCACAACTTTATCCAGCTGGATAATCTCTTTAAAGCGGTTAAAACGTTCATGATTGGCTGAAATTTCAATACGCGCCGTACCATCATCCAGAGTCATCATCATCCGGTTCGGGAAGTTGGCAATATCCACCACCAGTCCTGCAAAGACGGTGGTGACACCACGGCGGGTCGGCGTCAGCTCATTGATCTGACTAGGTACAAAGGATTTCAGTTCATTACGATAGACATCAATCGGGTGGCCGGTGAGGTACAGGCCGAGGGTGTCTTTTTCACCTTTCAGGCGAACTTCATCCGCCCATGGCTTGACCGGTTTAGAGGGTTTGCGCTGAACTTCTTCCACTTCACCAAACAGATCCATGATGCCGGTTTCACGGTTGGAGCGCGCCTGTTCCGCAGCTTGCACCGCTTCAGGCAGTTGTGCCATCAGGTCGGCACGATCAATGCCTAAACAATCCAGCGCACCGGAGCGAATCAATGCTTCCAGGGTACGTTTATTGATTTTTTTCAGGTCAATACGATGACAGAAATCAAACAGGTCACGGAAAGGACCTTCTTGTGTACGCGCGTCAATCACTGATTGCATCGCAGCTTCACCGACACCTTTAATCGCACCCAGACCATAGACAATGGTTTGTTCATCCGTGGCATGGAACTGATACAGCGACATATTCACGGAAGGTGGTAAAACTTCCAGGTTATTCTTGCGACAGTCATCAATCAGGAATACCACGTTGTCGGTGTTCTGCATCTCCGAGGTCAACACCGCAGACAGGAATTCCGCCGGATAATGCGCTTTTAGCCATGCAGTCTGATAGGCAACCAAAGCATAGGCCGCAGCATGTGATTTGTTAAAGCCATAGCCGGCAAACTTTTCCATATAGTCGAAAATATGGTTGGCAGTGGCTTCATCAATGTCTTTTTTCGATGCACCTTCAATAAAGATCTGGCGCTGTTTGACCATCTCTTCCGGTTTTTTCTTACCCATGGCACGACGTAACAAGTCCGCGCCACCGACCATAATCCCGTAGGTGGGTTCTAGTACGCCTTCAAGCAAGGGATGCAGATATTCAAAATCGCCTCCATGCATCCGGTGGATAAAGTCAGGAATCAGATCCATCGGGCCCGGACGGTACAGCGACACGAAGGCAATAATTTCTTCAAATTTGCTTGGGCGTGCCTCTTTCAGCATCTTCTTCATGCCCACGGATTCAAACTGGAATACCGCGGTGGTGTTGGCATTGGCAAAAACCAGATACGCGTCTTTATCTTCAAGCGGGATATAGGCAATGTCTAAAGGCTTGTCAGATTTGATACGTTTATTAATATTTTTAACTGCATCTTCAATTACGGTCAGGTTACGCAGACCCAAGAAGTCAAACTTGACCAGACCAGCAGATTCAACATCGTCTTTATCGAACTGTGCCACGCGTGAAGTACCATCAGCCTCACACATAACGGCAGAGAAATCGGTAATTTTGGTTGGCGAGATGACCACACCACCGGCATGTTTACCGGTATTTCGGGTAATACCTTCCAGTTTTAGTGCCATTTCCCAGATTTCAGCCGCATCATCATTATCTGGGTTGGATGGATTGGTGACGATATCTTTAAGCTGTGGTTCGGCTTCTAAGGATTCCAGCAGACTCAGGCCTAAAGGCTTGGTCGGGATCATTTTCGAGATACGATCGGCCAGACCATAAGATTTACCCAAGACACGCGCCACATCACGAATCGCACCTTTGGCCGCCATGGTACCGAAGGTGGCAATTTGCGAAACTGCATCACGGCCATAAGTACGCGCCACATAGTCAATCACGCGGTCACGACCTGCGATACAGAAATCGACGTCGAAATCGGGCATCGACACACGTTCCGGGTTCAAGAAACGTTCGAAGAGTAATTCATAACGTAGCGGATCAAGATCGGTGATTTTTAAGCTATAAGCCACCAGTGAGCCTGCACCTGAACCACGCCCAGGGCCTACTGGGACGCCGTTACTTTTCGACCACTGAATAAAGTCCATCACGATCAGAAAGTAGCCCGGAAACCCCATCGAGTTAATGATATTCAGGCGGATACAGGAAATTCAGACGCTCTTCCAGACCTTCTTTGGACAAGTGTGCAAAGAAAGTGTCAATGGTATGACCTTCAGGAATTGGATAATCCGGCAGAAAGTATTGACCCAGTCGCAATGTGACATTACAGCGTTTGGCAATGTGGTAAGTGTTCTCAATCGCAGAGGGAATATCCGAGAACAGCTCTGCCATTTCCTCTGCAGATTTAAAATATTGTTCAGGTGAATAGGTTTTAGGGCGGCGGTTATCCCCCAGTACATAACCATCGGCGATACACACCCGGGCTTCGTGGGCTTCATAATCATTGCGGGTCATGAAGTGCACGTCGTTATGTGCCACTACACCGATATTATATTTTTTGGCCAGTTTCACTGCTTCCAGAATGAAGTCATCTTCATCCGGACGGTTGGTGCGGGTCAGGGCGATATAAACGCGATTGCCGAATTTTTCGACCCATTCTTCCAGCAAGGGTTCCGCTTTTTGCGGATTTGAACTCATCAGCATCTTGCCGACATCGGAATGCATGCCGAGCAGGGCAATCATGTCCTCGGACTGGTTTAAAATCCATTGTTTTTGTACGCAGGGAATGTCTAATTGCTGACCACTGATAAAGCCTTCAGACACCAGTTCAGTCAGGTTACGCCAGCCTTTATTGGTCATCGCCAATAAGGTCATACGATGTTCGGCATCATTCAGGCGAATTTCAGAACCGAGGATCGGCTTGATGCCTTTGCCTAAGCATTTGCCATAGAACTTGACTGCGGCATGCAGGTTAGACAGATCCGTCAGCGCGAGGGCAGGCATCTGTTCTTTTTCGGCAGCTTTGACCAGGTCAGGTATCCGTACGATGGATTCAGTAATCGAAAATTCTGTATGAATACCAAGATGAACAAAGTGCATAGATGAGTCCCTGCTAAAACCATTGAATAGTTTAACATGGGATTTATTGTTTCAGTTTGAAAATGAGGGGAAATGGCTAACTTTTAGATTTTAATTAAATGTTGATTTGGGGCTTTGTCCATATCTATAACGAGATGGGATTGTTAACCGAAATTGAATTTCTGACTAGCGACATGGATGTCGCGACATGGATGTCGCCAGTTGATCTGTGGCACAAGGAAGTATCATCAAGCCAACAGAAGATTTTTGTTACCTTGCATAGCAGTGCTTTCAAAAGTAAAAGAAGAATTTTAAATATTAGTAAGTTTATTCATGACATTATTTGAAAAATAGAATTTCGTTATTTTTACTTCAATTTTAACTTTGTAATATTTGTGCCTTACTTTTGACGGGGCAAAAGTAACAAAACCCCTTTGTTGATCTGATGGTACATCCCAGTACCACAGATCAACGGGCGACTTCCTGTCGCCATGGCACGTATCAAATAGTTGCAGGACTTTACTTTGAAATAATGAGAAAGGGTTCGTAAGTATTAAAAACAATAAAAACTAGATTAACGAAGTCGGGACAATGATCACCACAGAGGTATCGAAACGCTGATAACCGTAAGAAATGGCCAGATCACCGATACCGCCGGCACCGACAGCACCCGCCATTGCTGTTGCACCAATCAAGCTGATGGTGGCAGTGGTCAGGTTCAGAATCAGTGAACTACGTGCTTCAGGTAAGACAAACTTGAAGATAATCTGCATTGGGGTTGCACCCATCGCTTGCGCAGATTCAATAATGCCTTCATTCACTTCCAGTAATGAGGTTTCAACCAAGCGACCAATATAAGGGCCGACATAAATAGTCAGTGGTACAATTGCGGCCCAAGTACCAATTGAAGTGCCGACCAAAAACTTGGTCAGCGGAATAACGGCAATCAGTAGAATAATAAATGGTAGTGAACGTAGCGCATTGACAATCGGATTGAGACCGTGATAAATCACACGATTTTGCAAGATGCCGTTAGGACGCGTCACCACTAAAGTAATTGCCTGAATAAAACCCCAGATACAGCCAAACAGCATTGCGAAGAACACCATATGAAAGGTTTCTTGCAGCGCTGTCACAAATTGATCCATCGACAGCGAGCTTTTCCAGAACGGCGCAGTAATTGTCGTCAGCCACTGTACAATTAAATCTCTCATGCCTGTACTCCTGCTTGATCTACCTGTACGCCGTTATCTTTCAGATATTGCACTGCAGCGCTAATCTCTGCGGAATCACCCAGGAGCTGAATAAACATCTGACCAATCACCGAACCATTAATTTCGGTCATGTTGGCAAACAGGATATTTAAACTGATATCAAACTGTTTAATCACGGCCTGAATCACCGTTTCCTGTGCCGAGCTACCAAGGAATTTTAAACAATAAATACTGTGATGATTCTGGTTTTCCAGATTATTCAGAATATTGACCGGCAAATGTTGCTGAAGCACGGTTTGAATAAAATTTTTGGTGGTCGGGTGTTGCGGCTGACTGAAGATCTGTAGCGTGCTGCCGGTTTCAATCACATCACCTTTTTCCATCACAGCGACATAATCACAGACGGTTTCAATTACATCCATTTCATGAGTGACCATGACAATGGTAATACCTTGCTCTTGATTGATTTTTTTGAGTAATTGCAGAACTGATTTGGTGGTTTGTGGATCGAGTGCCGAAGTCGCTTCATCACAAAGTAAAATCTTGGGATGGTTGGCAAGGGCACGGGCAATCCCGACGCGCTGTTTTTGACCACCAGACAATTCATCCGGAAAAGCCTGCCGTTTATGTTTCAGGTCAATAAAATCTAATAATTCTTCGAGGCGTTTTTCCCGTTCAGCCTTGCTCCAGCCCAGAAGCTTCATAGGCATTTCGATATTGGCCGCCACGGTTTTGGTTTGCATTAAATTAAAATGCTGGAAAATCATGCCGATATTGGCACGTTCTTGACGCAATGTTTTGGCATCGAGTGCGGTAAAATCTGTTCCATTAATGATAATCTGACCTGAGCTTGGACGCTCAAGTAAATTAATCAGACGGATGAGGGTACTTTTACCGGCACCACTATAACCGATGATGCCAAAAATACTGCCGGTTGGAATCGATAGATTAATCTGATTCAAGGCATGCAAGGTTTGACCCTTAAGCTCATACTGTTTTGAAATATCTTTAAATTCAATCATAGTGTCAAAAACTGCATCACGGATAAAAAAACAGGCAAGAAATCGTCCTTGCCTGTTCTAAAAGACTATTATAGTACTATTTTGATTCAGTTAAATACGTCACCGGCTTGTTTACTGCAACTTTAGTGCCACCAAAATTTTCATCGACATACGCTTGAACTGCTGGCGTATGATACAAGGCACCTACTTTTTGCAGTACAGGATCCGTTTGACGATCTGCTGCAACCGCTAATACGTTTACATTCATTTTTGTGCTTTGATCAATTGGCTCATAGTAAACCGCATCTTTTAATACGTTTAAACCGCCTTCCATTGCCAGCGTATTGCCTAGCACAATCGCATCAACTTCATCTTTTACACGGACTGCAGTTGCCATTTGAATGGGTTTGATCACGATTTTTTTTGCATTTTCAGCCACATCAGCTGTTGTGCCTTTTACATTGTCAAAGCCAGCTTTTAATTTGACCAGACCTGCCGATTGTAAAAGTAATAACGCGCGTGATTCATTTGCACCGTCGTTTGGAATGGCAATGGTTGCACCTGTTTTAAACTCATTCAAAGATTTTACTTTGCTTGAGTAAATTCCCATTGGTTCTAAATAGGTGGTAGACAATGGTGCAATTTTTGCTGTATTGGCATCATTATACGCAACCATATAGGCATATGACTGGAATGCATTGACATCGATTTCTTTATTGGCAACGGCTGTGTTCATTGACACATAGTCAGTGAAATTTTTCACATCAAGTTTAATGCCGGCTGCTTTGGTTTCAGGTAATGTGGCGATATAGCGCCATACATCTGCATCTGAACCGGTCGATGCCATGGTTACGGTTTGAAGGCCATTCGCATCTTTGGCTTGTGCTGCATCATTGGCAGGCGCTTCTTGTTTGCCACACCCAGTCAAAGTTAATACAGAGGCACTCAATAAAACGCCAAGTAATTTTTTCATGAAATTTTCCTAATTTTAATCTTGCCTAGAGTATAAGCATTTTTAAATCGTGTTAAATAAGATTTTTATACGATCTAAGTATGTGTCCTGATCGTTGTTGGTGCTGGCCTTAAACTAAAAGATCCAAGCCTACAGCAATCGTTCTGGTGAACGCGATCAAGTCAGAAATGCCACAAACCTGATTGTAAATAATCTATTTTGGAGAGAAAAAATAGATAGTTTATAAGCACATGAAGTAGTTTGAGCATTCTGGGATTGTCGATATCATAGCAATAAATCTATATTCGATATACTGGATAGCAAAGCCTTGTTTAGCTCTTTAATTGAATAAAAAACCAAGTTGTTTTATAAAAATATTAATTAAAACAATATTTTATTTATATTAGGGGTATGGTTTTTAGGGAGTTGTTTAAATAGTGAGCTTTATAAGATTTTATCCAATCTAAATCATAAAAATGGATATATATGATTTATTGATGGAATCAAAGTAGCGTTGCGCTGTTCTAGACATCAGGGTGTTATCTCGATTCAGCTGTGCATATTTGGATAAATGGGTCGGTGTCGGCGTCTTGCTATTAGATTTGCATAAATTTATTAGGGATGAGCATACAGTTTTTGTCAAAAAT
>SMEP01000211.1_pt1 | contig 19877 bp, 20 predicted proteins | sample 2456231 | NCBI WGS metagenome assembly SMEP01 (sample SAMN10132595, study PRJNA489261) | soil metagenome | isolation source: day1 control-silty clay loam soil ammended with raw manure from dairy cow... | place: USA | collected 2015-05-15
ATGCCTTTGCAGTACATCCACCCACACAACGTTATCTGATTGTTTCCTACTATGAATCAGCCGTTTTATCAGCAGACAGGCACCACAGCCACGGTGCAGGCAGCAAGGGACACGCCGCCAATTTCCGAACCCGTAGTACTTACGCCTGAGCAACGTAGCCGTATGGCTCGCCGGGCAGGGCAAGGAATTGTGCGCACACTTGTTGCCCAGGCTTTTATGGGCCTGTTGGCGGTAGCTCTGTCGGCATGGATTTCCGGCGCATATGCAGCAGCCTCAGCACTGATTGGTGCGGCTGCTTATTTTGTGCCTAACGCATTGTTCGCATTGCGTCTTTTGCTGGGTTTGATGGGTGGCGGTAACGCCGGTGCTCTCTCCTTTTTCTGGGGTGAAGCGTTCAAACTTGGTTTTGCGGTATTGACACTGGCGATGGCTGCCATGGCAAATACGGGCTGGTTAGTTTGGCCTGCCTTGCTCTTTGGCTTGCTATGTGTCTTGAAGGGATATGTGCTGCTGCTGTTTTTTCGCAAGCTGCCATAACGAATTTTGTTTCACGGGCTTGTCCCATAACATATACATCACAGGGTAAATACAGATGGCTGCTGCTAGTGATATTTCGCCTCAGTCAGGGTACATCCAGCATCACTTAGTTCACTTGAATAACGTGGGTGAAAAACAGGATGTTCTGGCCAACTTCGGTGTCATTAACTACGACTCCATGTTCTGGTCCCTGCTGATGGGTCTGGTTGTGGTTTTCTTTCTGTGGCGCGCCGCTTCGGTCGCAACAGCAGGCGTACCAGGCCGCTTGCAGTCTTTTGTAGAAATGCTGGTCGACTGGGTCGAAGACCAGGCCAAATCCATTGTTCCTAACGCTGAGTCCCGGAAATTTGTCTCGCCTTTGGCGCTGACCGTGTTCCTGTGGATCATCATGATGAACATTCTGGACTTGCTGCCCGTCGATGGCCTGGGCTGGATCTTCATCCAGACCGGTCTGGCTGCCGAACACGGCGACCCCCTGTACTACCACCGTATTTTGCCAACCGCTGACTTGAACGTGCCAATGGGCATGTCCATGGGCGTGCTGCTGCTGATGTTCTACTACGGCATCAAAATCAAGCACCCCGGCGGCTTTGTCAAAGAATTGTTTACTGCACCGTTCGCAGCCTCTGGCCTGATGGCTGTTGTGCTCGCGCCCTTCAACTTTTTGCTGAACTGCATCGAATACGCCGCCAAGTCTGTGTCCTTGGGTATGCGATTGTTCGGCAATATGTTTGCTGGTGAATTGGTCTTCATGCTGATCGCTCTGCTGGGTGGTGCATGGACAGGGTTTAATGGCGCCAGCCTGGGACTGGGTATCGGTCACATTCTGGCCGGTTCTGTGTGGGCAATCTTCCACATTCTGATTGTGTTGCTCCAGGCGTTCATCTTCATGATGCTCACCCTTGTCTATATTGGACAGGCACACGAAGGCCATTAATCCGATTCCGACTGGACAATGGTGTCTGGTTGGGGGGAGCAGGTTTGGCCTGCTAACGCTTTGATTTTTTTGAATTACACCTGATTTTTAACCAAGGAGTTGTCATGACCAACGTAGCTTTCGTTGCTCTTGCTTGCGGTATCATCATCGGTCTGGGCGCATTTGGCGCTTGCATTGGTATCGCCCTGATGGGTGGTAAATATCTGGAAGCATCCGCTCGTCAGCCAGAACTGATGAACGCTCTGCAAACCAAGATGTTCCTGCTGGCCGGTCTGATCGATGCTGCTTTCCTGATCGGTGTCGGTATCGCCATGTTGTTTGCATTCGCCAACCCGTTTGTTGGGTAATAAGGCGAGTCCGTTGCCGCTTTTGGCAAACGGGCAGGCAGTCGTCGTTAGCGGTGTGTTGCTCGATTTGATCATGCACCGCTTGTCGACTTGAACATACATGTGTCAGGACGCATACCGCTTCCTACACACGTGGTCTTGAAGGGATACGACCGTGAATTTAAACGCGACTCTCTTTTTTCAGATGATCGTGTTTTTCGTTTTGGCCTGGTTTACGATGAAATTCGTATGGCCGCCACTGACGAAAGCAATCGATGATCGTCGTCAGAAAATCGCTGATGGTTTGGCTGCTGCTGACAAAGGCAAGGCCGATCTGGCACAGGCCCAAGCGCGTATCAGCCTGATGGATGCTTCGGCTAAGTCCGACAACCATCAACGCATTGTTGACGCTGAAAAACAGGCGACTACTCTTTTAGAGCAAGCTCGTCGTGAAGCCGAAGCCGAAAAAGCCCGCATTATTGCGCAGGCCCAGCAAGACGCTAACCAAGAAGTACAACGCGTACGTGAAAGTCTGCGTGGCGAAGTGGCTGCGTTGGCTGTCAAGGGTGCTGAGCAAATCTTGCGACGCGAAGTTGACGCGAATGCGCACGCCCAGCTGCTCGAGCAGCTCAAGGCAGAACTTTAACATCAAGGCAGGCCATGGCTGAACTATCGACTATTGCCAGACCTTACGCCGAAGCCCTGTTCGCCGCGTTAAGCGACGAGCACCAGGGTCTCGAATCGTGGTCGGCCCTGTTGTCCGAAATGGCTCAGGTGGCCGGTCTTCACGATGTGCGCGAGGCACTGAACGATCCGCGCCTGAATAATGGGCAGCGACTCGAACTCTTTACGGGCCTGGTTAAGTCACCGGTCACCGAAAAGGCTCGCAACTTTCTTCAATTGTTGGTGGATAACCAGCGCATCTTGCTGTTGCCACAGATTGCAGAACAGTTTGATCTATTGAAACACCAACTCGAAGGCACGGCGCAAGCACAAATTATTAGTGCTTTCCCGATGGCTGAGGCTCAGATTGCTGAGCTGACCGCTGGGCTGGAGAAAAAGTTTGGCCTGAAGCTAAAACCGACTGTGACCGTCGACGCTGATTTGATCGGCGGTATTCGGGTGATTGTTGGTGACCAGGTGCTCGACACTTCCGTGCAGGCCCGGCTGGCCAGCATGCGCGATACTCTGACCGCATAGCGCGAGTCAGTAAACAGGATTTCAGGAGTCTGAACATGCAACTTAATCCGTCCGAGATCAGCGAACTGCTCAAGAGCCGCATCGAAGGCCTGGGTGCGTCGACTGACGTTCGTACACAAGGTACGGTCGTATCCGTAACCGACGGTATTACGCGCATCCACGGTTTGTCCGATGTGATGCAGGGCGAAATGCTCGAATTTCCGAACAACACGTTCGGTCTTGCCCTTAACCTCGAGCGCGACTCTGTCGGTGCCGTGATTCTGGGTGAGTACACAGGTGTTTCCGAAGGCGACTCAGTTAAAACCACTGGTCGTATTCTGGAAGTGCCCGTCGGCCCCGAATTGTTGGGCCGTGTGGTTGATACCTTGGGTATGCCTATCGATGGCAAAGGCCCGATCAACGCCAAGATGACTGACGTCATCGAGAAAGTGGCTCCTGGCGTTATTGCCCGTGAGTCCGTCTCTCAGCCTATGCAGACCGGCACGAAAGCCGTGGACTCCATGGTGCCAATTGGCCGTGGTCAGCGCGAGCTGATCATTGGTGACCGTCAGACCGGCAAGACTGCCGTGGCTGTGGACACCATCATTGCTCAAAAGGGCAATGGCGTTAAATGTATTTATGTTGCCGTGGGCCAAAAAGCCTCCACGATCAGCAACGTGGTGCGCAAGCTCGAAGAGCACGGTGCTCTGGAGTACACGATTATTGTGGCCGCCTCGGCTTCCGAGTCCGCCGCCATGCAATATCTGGCTCCTTACTCCGGTTGCACCATGGGCGAATACTTCCGTGATCGTGGCGAAGATGCCCTGATCATTTATGACGATTTGACCAAGCAAGCTTGGGCCTACCGTCAAGTATCCCTGTTGCTGCGTCGTCCCCCAGGCCGTGAAGCCTACCCAGGTGACGTGTTCTACCTGCACTCCCGTCTGCTTGAGCGTGCCGCTCGTGTGAACGCCGAGTACGTAGAAAAATTCACCAACGGTGAAGTGAAGGGCAAGACCGGTTCGTTGACCGCATTGCCTATCATTGAAACCCAAGCTGGTGACGTTTCCGCTTTCGTTCCAACCAACGTGATCTCGATTACCGACGGCCAGATCTTCCTGGAATCGGACTTGTTCAACGCTGGTGTTCGTCCCGCTATTAACGCCGGTATTTCGGTGTCCCGCGTGGGTGGCGCTGCTCAAACCAAGGTCATCAAGAAGCTGTCCGGTGGTATTCGTACCGACTTGGCTCAGTATCGTGAATTGGCTGCGTTTGCTCAGTTTGCCTCCGACCTGGATGACGCAACCCGTCGCCAGTTGGAGCGTGGTAAGCGCGTGGTCGAACTGCTCAAGCAGCCCCAGTATCAGCCTTTGGCTGTGTGGGAACTGGCCGTGAGCCTGTACGCTGTGAACAACGGTTACTTCGACGATCTGGAAGTCGCTCAGATTCTGCCTTTCGAGAAAGGTCTGAAAGATCACCTGCGCAGCAAGTTCGCAGCTCTGGTTGAGCGTATCGAAAGCAAGAAGGAACTGGTTAAAGAAGACGAGGCTGAGCTGGTTGCAGCCATCCAGGACTTCAAAAAGCACGGCGCTTTCTAATCATTGTTGGCAGACGCCGGAAACCCCGGCGTCATGATTAGCGGGAGTCGACAGCCTAGTTTGGCTCCCGATAATGCCTTTACAGGAAAGTGTGATGGCCGGAATCAAGGAAATTCGTACTAAGATCAAGAGCGTGCAAAACACGTCCAAGATCACCAAAGCCATGGAGATGGTGGCGGCATCCAAGATGCGCAAAGCGCAAGAGCGGATGCGAGCTGGCCGTCCCTATGCAGACAAGGTGCGCGAGATTGCTTCGCATCTGATGCAGGCGCACCCCGACTACACTCACCCCTACATGGTTGAGCCTGCCGAAGTTAAATCGGTTGGTATTGTGGTTGTCAGCACGGACAAAGGTCTGTGTGGCGGCTTGAACACCAACATCCTGCGTTTGGTACTTGCGCGTGTTCGCGAGTTTGAAGACAAAGGGATTTCGGTTCAGACAACGGCTCTGGGTAGTAAAGCAGCTGGAACATTGGCGCGTGTTGGTGCCAATCTGGTGTCTCAGGAAGTGGGTTTGGGCGATGCGCCTAACCTGGCACGTCTGATTGGCGCGATCAAAGTGCAGATCGACGACTTCGTGGAAGGCCGCATTGATGCGGTGTATCTGGCGGCCAGTCGCTTTGTCAATACGATGAAGCAGGACCCAACATTTATTCGCTTGTTGCCTCTGCCTTCCGGTCTGAAAGATCCTTTCCAGGCTGGCGAGCAAGTAGAAGCTGAAGCCACGGCTAATTCTTCCGAGTACGGTTGGGATTACATCTACGAACCCGATGCCAAGTCGGTTATCGACGACTTGTTGATGCGTTACGTAGAGGGTCTGGTGTATCAGGCCGTTGCCGAAAATATGGCCTCTGAGCAGTCTGCCCGTATGGTGGCCATGAAAGCCGCTTCGGACAACGCCAAGACCGTTATCGGTGATCTTCAGCTGGTCTATAACAAGACCCGCCAGGCAGCGATTACGAAAGAAATCTCTGAAATCGTGGGGGGTGCCGCTGCTGTGTAACCACGGCAAGGCACACCATCAAAGTTATATTGCAAGGACTCAACATGAGCAACGGTACCATCGTTCAGTGCATCGGCGCCGTGGTGGATATTCAGTTCCCCCGCGACAGCATCCCTAAAGTTTACGAAGCGTTGACGCTCGTGGACGAAAGTTCGGCTTTCGCAGAAAAAGGCCTGACATTTGAAGTACAGCAACAATTGGGTGACGGTGTAGTTCGCACCATCGCCATGGGTTCCAGCGACGGTCTGCGTCGTGGTATGGAAGTGGCCGGTTCCGGCGCACCGATCTCCGTACCCGTGGGCTTGGGTACGTTGGGCCGCATCATGGACGTGTTGGGTCGCCCGATCGACGAAGCCGGTCCTATCCAGTCCGAAGAGCGTCGTGCTATTCACCAGGCAGCCCCCAAGTTCGACGAACTGTCGCCTTCGGTGGAACTGTTGGAAACCGGTATTAAAGTGATTGACCTGGTTTGCCCGTTTGCTAAGGGTGGTAAGGTTGGTCTGTTCGGTGGTGCCGGTGTGGGCAAAACCGTGAACATGCTGGAGCTGATCAATAACATCGCCAAGGCACACAGCGGTCTGTCCGTATTTGCTGGTGTGGGTGAGCGTACCCGTGAAGGTAACGACTTCTACCACGAAATGGCTGATGCTGGCGTTATTCAGCTGGACAACCTGAGCGAGTCTAAAGTGGCCATGGTGTTCGGCCAGATGAACGAGCCTCCAGGCAACCGTCTGCGTGTGGCACTGTCCGGCCTGACCATGGCTGAAAAGTTCCGCGACGAAGGCCGTGACATCCTGTTCTTTGTGGATAACATCTACCGCTACACTTTGGCCGGTACCGAAGTTTCCGCTCTGTTGGGTCGTATGCCTTCCGCAGTGGGTTATCAGCCTACCTTGGCTGAGGAAATGGGTAAGCTGCAAGAGCGTATTACCTCTACCAAGACCGGTTCGATTACGTCCATCCAGGCCGTTTACGTTCCAGCCGATGACTTGACTGACCCATCGCCTGCTACGACTTTCTTGCACTTGGACTCCACCGTTGTGTTGTCGCGTGACATTGCTGCTCTGGGTATTTACCCCGCTGTGGATCCTCTGGATTCCACCAGCCGTCAGCTTGATCCACAAGTTGTGGGTGAAGAGCACTACGAAGTGGCTCGTGGCGTTCAGCAAACACTGCAACGCTACAAAGAACTGCGGGATATTATCGCCATTCTGGGTATGGACGAATTGTCTCCAGAAGACAAACAGGCTGTTGCTCGTGCTCGTAAGATCCAGCGCTTCCTGTCGCAGCCTTTCCACGTAGCAGAAGTGTTTACCGGTGCTCCTGGTAAGTACGTGCCACTGGCTGAAACCCTGCGCGGCTTCAAGATGATCGTCGACGGCGAGTGTGATGCTCTGCCAGAACAGGCGTTCTACATGGTCGGTTCCATCGACGAGGCTTTCGAGAAAGCCAAGACTATTCAGTAATAAGGATTGCTCATGGCTAAGCTTCATGTTGACGTGGTCAGTGCCGAAGAATCGATCTTTGCTGGTGAAGCAAAGTTCGTGGCGCTGCCCGGCGAGGCTGGGGAACTGGGTATTTTGCCCGGTCACACCCCACTGATCTCGCGGATTCGTCCCGGCACGCTGAAGATCGTTATGGTCGATGGTAGCGAAGAGCACATCTTTGTCGCCGGCGGCATACTCGAGGTTCAGCCAGGGAAAGTCACTGTATTGTCGGATACCGCGATTCGCGCTAACGACCTGGATGAAGCAAAGGCTCTGGAAGCCCGCAAACATGCGGAAGAGGCCCTGCGCAACACCAAGGACAAAGCCGATATCGCCGTTGTGGAAGCTGAGTTGGCCATGTTGGCCGCTCAAGCCGCCGCAGCACGACGCCTGCGTAGCGTGCGTAAGCACTGATCTCAGGCTCGGTAGCATCCGTGAAAAAGCCACCCTTTGGGGTGGCTTTTTTGCGTTGTAGGGCGAGCAACAGATCCTTGTCTGGATGCGGTCAGCTAGCGGGGATCTGTAAGTGCAGCAGGCTTTGCTTGATACCTTGACGCCAGGAGCGTGTGATCTGATCGTCGCCAAGCAGTGCATTCAGCCTATCTTGCTGTAAGCCCGACTGCGCCGGACGGCAAGCAGGAGTTGGGTACTGGCTTGTGCTGATGGGGGTCAGCCTCGGCGCATTTTGTATAAGTCCATGCTCCTGTGCTTGCTTGAAGATTTCCTGGGCAAACTCGTACCAGCTAACGATGGGGTCACCGGCGAAATGGTAAATTCCTGCTGGTCGCGAAACCGGTGTGACATCAATATCAGTCCTCGCTTCCTGTGGTGCCTTTGGACTTTCTTGCATACGCTGTGCCAGCATTAACAGGGTCCGTGCTATATGCACGGCGTAACTTGGCCCACCAAACTGGTCGGCCACAATACGTAGCTCTGGCTGTTCCTGTCCAAGACGCAGCATGGTTTTCAGAAAATTATTGCCGAACTGACTGAATACCCAGCTGGTACGCAGGATTACGGCCTCCGGTAAGGCTTCCAGCACCCGCTGTTCGCCTGCCAGCTTGCTGCAGCCGTACACACTGACAGGACTTGTTGGGGCATTTTCTGCATAAGCTTGTTCGGATTGCCCGTCGAATACATAGTCTGTCGAGACATGGATGAGCTGTGTGCCTGATCGTGCGCATGCCTGGGCCACTAAGCCGGGGCCTGTACCATTGACCAAGTATGCCCGCTCTGGTTCAGACTCGGCTCGATCAACGGCGGTGTAGGCGGCGGCGTTGATCAGGATGTCAGGCCGATGTTGATCCAACGCTTGGGCGATGGAATGGGCATCAGTAATGTCGAGCTCTTGGTGGCCCAACAAGGTAATCCTATGCCCTTGCTCGGCGAGCCCATGCAGATAGGAAAATGATTGACCAAGCTGCCCTTGGGCGCCTGTAATCAGGACGTGAGTAGGGCTTGGCATTAAGGTTTCTTGGGCTTAGTGGCTTGAGCAACAAGTTCAGCCAGTGTGGGATAGTGCTTATCTTTTGCAGATAAACGTGGGTTTTCTACCGGCCAGGGAATAGCAATTTTAGGGCAATTCCAGGCCACCCCACCCTCATCCTCAGGGCAGTAGTAGTCGGTGCACTTGTAAGTAAAGTCAGCTGTGTCGGACAACACGCAAAAGCCGTGTGCGTAGCCCGGAGGAATCCAGAGCTGCTTGTGATTGGTATCAGTTAGCTCAACCCCAACATACTGCGCAAAAGTGGGGGAGTTGGGTTGTATATCCACGGCAACATCGTATACCGCTCCCCGATTCACACTGACCAACTTGCCTTGAGGTTTGTTTTTCTGAAAATGCAGGCCCCGCAACACCCCTTTTTCGGAGCGAGAAAAGTTGTCCTGCACGAAGGGCAAGTCTATGTCAGCTTGTTCCAGATAGCGTTGCTGATGGAAGGTTTCTTTGAAAAAACCTCGGGCATCGCCAAAAACAGTAGGCTCAATAATCAGAACGCCAGGCAGGCGGGTTGGATAGATGGTCATTGTGGAAAGTGTTGGGAGAACTTGGCGTTGCCGCGTCTAGGTTGGGCAAGTGGCCGTAGAGGGCCTGAAAATAGACCATCTACGGGCTTGGAGCAGTATATGGCTGATAGGCTTAATGCCCGAAATTGTATCTATTTGACCTTTTTTTGGCTATCGTGGATAGCTTAGGAAAAATACTGGATGCATCACGAATGGTCGTTTTTATACGCTCTTACCTTCGCCATGTGGATGGCAAGCTGGCTAAGTACCTCAAAGTATTGGACGAGGCAAAAATCCCTTATCACTTTGTGGGTTGGGAGCGTGGTACGGTTCCAGCACAGAAAAACAGCAACGATACATACTACTCACGCCCGGCCGCTTTAGGAGCGGGGTGGCGCAGCCTGATTGCTATTGCCCTGTGGAATCTATTCGTGTTGTGGTGGCTGCTCAAGAATAACCGCAAGATTGGTCTCGTGCATGTGATAGATCTGGATACTGCAATGGCCGTGAAGGTATATGCAGTTCTATGCCGTAAGCCATGGATTTTTGATGTCTACGATAAGTACAGCTCCTTGCGTTATTTTCCCGGAGCCTTGGGGAAATGGGTAGATAAGCTGGAAAACTACTTGTTGACCACGGCTGATGTGGGCATTTTGGCCGACCCGTGTCGTTTCGAGCAGCAGGGCATTGATCCGACAACGCCAACTGTCATGGTGCTGGAGAACGTGCCACAAAAATCCGAGATGCAGGATTACGTCCCCGTGTCTGATCAGCAGCCAGTAAAGATTGCCTATTTTGGTGTGCTGGAAGCAAAGAACCGTGGTCTGGAGGATTTGCTGGCCGCTTGCGAACAGTTCCCCGGCTGTGAGTTGCACGTGGCGGGCTATGGGCCACTAACGGAAATGTTTACGCGTTCTGCGCAGCAGCATGCCCATATCCATTACTACGGTGCGCAAAGCTCGGTTCAGGGGCTCAAGCTGATGCAGTCTTGCCAGGTCGTGGTTGGCATGTACTACAAGGCTGTCCCCAACCATTTATTTGCGGCACCCAATAAGTATTACGAGCATTTGATGTTGGGACGAGCCTTGCTTACGACAGTAGGTATTCCTACTGCCGCCAAGGTACGTGAGCATCAAACAGGCTGGGCGGTCGAGGAAGGCCAACAGGCGATTGAGGCCTGGCTGCATGGTTTGGATATGCAGCAGGTTCAGCAGGCCTCTGACCGCGCGCGTCAGGTATGGCAAGCCCAGTATGCGGATTACTTTGACCAGCATTACGCAGGGAAGTACCTGCTTAAAGTCCAAGCTTTACGGACTAGTTAGGATGCTTTTCCTGGTGCGGTCGGGTCTTGGAGCAGTCGATACAAATATTGGCCGTATTCTGTCTTTGCCAAAGCGTGCGCTTGATGTTCCAGGGTGGCGTGCTCCAGCCATCCTTGTTTGAAACCGATTTCTTCCAGGCAGGCGATTTTCAGACCTTGACGGTGTTCGATAGTGCGGACAAAACTGCCGGCTTCTTGCAAACTGTCGTGAGTACCGGTGTCCAGCCACGCAAATCCCCGACCTAACAGGCTGACATGCAGTTTGTTCTGTTGCAGATAGGCGTTGTTGACGTCTGTGATTTCTAATTCGCCACGGGCGGAAGGGCGTACCTGCCGGGCGATGTCAATTACTTGGTTGTCGTAGAAGTACAGGCCTGTCACTGCAAAATTGGATTTAGGCTGCTTGGGCTTTTCTTCAATTGAGATTGCCTTGCCCTTGGCATCAAATTCCACGACACCAAAGCGTTCAGGGTCGCTGACTTGATAGCCAAATATTGTGGCTCCTTGTTCTCGCTGGGCTGCTTCTTTCAACGTTTGGCTAAAGCCATAGCCATAAAAAATATTGTCTCCCAGAATCAGGCTGACTCGGTCGGTGCCCACGAAATTGGCACCGATCAGAAAGGCTTGGGCCAGACCGTCGGGAGAGGGCTGTTCGGCGTAGCTAAGCTGGATACCAAAGTTGCTTCCATCGCCTAGCAAAGTACGAAAGCTGGGCAGGTCTGTCGGGGTGGAGATAATCAGGATTTCTCGTATACCTGCCAGCATCAGTACCGATAGCGGGTAGTAGATCATGGGCTTGTCGTAGATAGGCAGTAACTGCTTGGACACGCCCAGGGTAATCGGGTGTAAACGTGTGCCGGATCCACCGGCGAGAATAATGCCTTTCATGATTCTGTCTGACCTAAGCGATGTAGCTGATAGTGGCCATTAAGGATGTGTTCCCACCAACCCGTATTTTCTAAATACCATTGCACGGTTTTACGTAAGCCTGTCTCAAAGGTTTCTTGCGGCGTCCACCCCAGTTCCTGCTCGATTTTACGAGCGTCGATGGCGTAGCGCTGATCGTGCCCGGGTCTGTCGGGAACATAGGTAATCAGATCTGTGTATTGTTCCAAACCAGCGGGTTTTTTTGGAGCTAGCTCTTCCAGCAAGGCGCAGACTTGTTGCACTACATGAATATTTTGCTGCTCGTTGTGGCCGCCAATATTGTAGGTTTGGCCCACTTGCCCTTTTTCCAGCACCGTCAACAACGCGCGTACATGATCCTCGACATACAGCCAGTCACGAATTTGTTTGCCTTCCCCATACACTGGCAGCGCCTGCCCTTGGAGGGCATTTAAGATCATGTGCGGAATGAGCTTCTCAGGGAAGTGGTAAGGGCCGTAGTTGTTGGAGCAATTACTGATTAAAGTCGGCAAGCCGTAACTACGTTGCCAGGCTCGGACCAGATGGTCCGAGCTCGCTTTGCTGGCCGAGTACGGGGAGCTGGGCGCGTACGGTGTCGTCTCGACAAACAGCTCCGTGGTGTCGTCCAGATCTCCATACACCTCGTCAGTCGAGATGTGGTGGAAGCGGAAGCTGGACTTTCTGGGCTCGGGTAACTCATTCCAATAGTGGCGGGCACATTCCAAAAGGGAGTACGTGCCGACGATATTGGTTTGGATAAATGCAGCTGGGCCGTCCAGGGATCTGTCCACATGAGACTCGGCAGCCAGATGCATGATGGCATCTGGTTGAAATTGATTGAACAATGCCTGAATGGCCTGCCCGTCCAGGATATCGCGCTGTGCAAACTGATATCGAGGATGGTTTTGAATCGAAGCCAGCGACTCCAGATTGCCCGCATACGTCAATTTGTCGACATTGAGCACGTGGTGCTCGGTTGTGTGGATCAGATGACGGATCAGGGCTGAGCCGATAAAGCCGGCGCCACCGGTAACGAGGATTTGCATGACGGTAAAGGAGCGTTCCGAGAGGCTTAGCGATAACGTTTAGCCAAAATTAGTAGGACAAGGCAGTCTACGATAACCCGGCTGGTCCAGGCAATTGCTGCACCTAGTAGGCCAAACTGGGCGATCAGGAGGTAGAGCAGGCCTATGTAGGGCAGTATCTCAGCCAAGTGTATATAGGCGGTAATGTGCGCGTGTCCCTTGGCTTGGATCACGGTATAGGGTATTTGGGCAATTGCGTTGAAAAAGAAACCCACTAACAAAATTTGTAGTAGCGGTACGGACTGCTCTACATAGGCTTCGCCCAGCCAGAGCAAGATAATCCACTTTGCTCCTGCAATGCCAAGTAGGCTGATTAGCCCGCAGACTACCAGTAGCAGCAGGTAAGTCAGCCGTGTCTCTTGGCGAGCGTCTTTCTGGGCACTAAGCAGAGGGAAAATCACGCGGACGACGGCTCCTGGAATGTTCAGCAGGCGTGTAATCGCTTCTGAAGGCGCGGTATAAAAACTGACTGTGGTTGCCCCGTTCAGGTTGGACAGTAAGAAACGGTCAAAATACACCATGAGCGGGCTAATCAAGTTACTGACCGTGAGCCAGCCGCCAAAGCGCAGCAGAGCATGAGCCTGTTGACGGTTCCAGTGCCACATTCCGCGTCGAATAGAGCTTGGCAGTGCCCAAAAATAGGCCAGCAGGCAACTGATCAGACGCCCGGCAAACAAACCCAAAACGGCGGAGCTGAGGGTGGTTTGGTAGAGAATGGCCAGCAAGGGCAGCACAGCAAGCAGTAGTCCACTGAGAGTGCGTTGTATGTTGACTTGTTTGAAGTCGGATAAGCCTTCCAGATAAGACAACCAAACTGCTTGTAAAAGCAAGAAAGGCAAGGTCAGAGCCAGGAGGCGAAAAGCGAACAAGCTGTCTGCGTGTAGCGCGGGACTAATATTGAGCCACTGCACCAATACGGGACTAAAAAGATAAACCAGTGCGGCAGCGATGCAGCTGCTGAGTAGTATCAGTAGGGTAGCCGTCCCTAAAATGGATTGGATTGGCTGTGTTTGTTTGCCAGCCATAGCGATAGCGCGAATTAAGGCACGGCTGATCCCTAGGTCAAACAGGCTGGCATAGCCGATCAAGGCAAAGAGCAGGGTGTAGATACCAAAAGGCTCCAGGCCTAGCAGGCGCGCCATCATTCCCATGGAGGGCAGGAAGGCGAACATGAGCACCATATAGGAGCTCAGGTTCCAGAACGAATTACCTAGTAATTTCTTGGCAGACATGGCCTAGGGGACAGACCGAAGCTTGGCGTGATTGACATAAATCTGGCTCCAGAACACGGCTACGCTGATCAGGAAAAACAGGAGCGTATTGTTGCGTTCCATCATGTTCTGGGTCAGATTGGCCAGCGTGTAAATAGTAACAATGATACTGCCGCAGACAGCGTACGCGCGAGTGTGGGGGTCTGGGGCATGCACGTGACGAATGAAACCATAAAAGCAATAGAGCAGGAGCGAGCACTGCAGCAACAGACCCGCCAGGCCTAAATTTATCCAGGTTTCAATGTAATTGTTATGTGAGTTGGCCAAGTTCAGGACAACAGCATCTGCCTGTTTATTTTTGACCAGTTTAGTCAGTGCCTGCTCGTGTTGATTAAAGGACCAACCTGATAAGGGACGTTGCCGTATCAACGTCCAGTTAGCTTGCCAGATTGCCAAGCGGGCACCAATCGAGGTGTTGGAATTACCCGCTTCAAATTGCTCAATGTCATGCTGTGCTAGGTTGACACGTGATTGGATGGTGTCGGTCTGCCACAGAAGGCTGGCGCTCAGTGCTGCGGCCAAGGAAAGAACTATCATGCCTCGCCGAAAGTGTCGCTTGGGCAAGTAGGCGTAGGCAAGAATCAACAACACGGCAGGCAAGGTAATCCAACCGCCGCGGCTGCCTGATAAGAGCGAGAGGATGAGTCCAGCTAGGCAGCCTAGAGCGGAAACAAGAAGAATGGGGCGCGAACGCTGTTGCTGGCTGAGTTGGCTCAGCAGAGCAGTCAGACAAAAACAGGCGAGGCTGAGCGCGATATTTCCAAACTGGATGGCCCCTGTATAGCCATAGATCCGACCATCATGTAGTGGGCCACCGTATTGTGCAGGAATAATCCATAAGGCCGACAGCGTGCCCAATGCAAAACAAATCCAGAGTACAACGCTGTGCAGCCGAATAGAGCTGAGCATGTACAGGATGGGGATCAGTAAAAGGTAGCGACTGAGCAGATCCAGCTGATTACTGGGGTTCTGGTGTAAGAACCAGATCAGGAGTCCATTGGCGAATGTCAGGCTCAGTACTATGTACAAGCCACGGCTGATGCTGGTGCTTTGCAGAGGCTGGCGCTTGCCAGAAGGCGCTAAATACCATGCCAGAGCTGTCAACAGCAGAAGGATCACTCCCACCGAATAGAGAGTGCGAGTAGCGAGCAAACTGATGAAGAACAGACTTACGCCCAAGTGAGCGGCCGCATTGAATGAAAAAACAGACTTAGATACGGGCTCAGACATAAGACGGAAGGTAAAAAGTATGCTGGGATAGAAGAGATGGAATAGAGAGCGCGAAAAATACCCGAATGGCGAGTCAAACGCGGGAAGTAAATCCGATCAGGCTGTCTAGTGTTACACGGGCGCGACGTATAATTGGCGCGTAAATGGTCTATTTTAGGTTATTAGTGCTTCGATGAATCAAATTAAAATCAGGCGGTTTAAGCGGTTGCACGAGATACTCCTATTATCCGGGCCAAGCTCGTGGTTGATTGGATTTGTGGTGGTGGCATTGGCCCCTGTGTTGTTGTTATGGGGCTGGGACCGTTTATGGAACCTGGACGATGGCCAACGCACGGCTTTGATGCTGGTGATGGTGGCATTTGTGGTGTGTAAGCTGCTGATTGATAAAAGTCAGCAGGGCTACCCTGGGGCCCGTAGTGCTTGGTTGATTATCCCTACGGTGGGGATGACCTACGCCGCCCTTTACATTGCTAGCTTTATTTTCCGTTATGACGTCTCGCGAGCTCTCTTATTGAGCAGCGGGTTCCTCGCCTTGGTCTGGTTCTTGCTGGAAAGCTTGTTTACCAGTCGTTATCGAATCCTGAAGTTGGCTATTTTGCCGGGTGGAGAGGCTGAGTCCTTGCTGGACTTGCCAGGTTTGGATGGCCGTCTACTGAAAAACTATGATCTGGTGGGTTATCGGTACGATGGAGTGGTAGCGGACTTTTCCTCTGTGCAGCCAGATGCAGAGCGTTTCTTGACCCGCTGCGCCTTGGACAGGGTTGCCGTATACAACTCCAGGCAGGTTTTTGAGTCCTTGACTGGGAGGGTCAAGATCGATCGTATGTCGGAGAACACAATCGGTTCTTTGCTACCGTCACGGGGCTACGAAATTTTGAAGCTGATGTTTGACTACGTGATGGTCATTCTCAGTTCTGTGGTGGTGGTGCCAATTTGCTTGTTGGCCATGTTGGCTATTCGTCTGGAAAGCCCAGGTAAAGTCATCTATTCCCAACAACGGGTTGGCTTGGGAAACCGCGAGTTCACTATTTATAAGCTACGCAGCATGCGTTTTGATAGAGAAGACGCGGTCGAGCAGTTTGCGGGAGAAGACGACCCTCGTATTACTCGAGTCGGCAAGATTATCCGTACGTTGCGCATTGATGAGTTGCCGCAATTCTATAACGTGTTGCGTGGCGAAATGAGCTTAATCGGCCCTCGGCCTGAGCAGCCATCTTTCGTGCGGGAGTTCGATAAAAGGATTCCGTTTTACAGCTACCGCCATGTCGTCAAGCCAGGCATTACCGGCTGGGCGCAGGTCCGCCAAGGCTATGTCGCTAACGCAGATGACACTCGGGTAAAAATCGAGCACGATTTTTACTATATCAAGCACTGCTCGGTCATGCTGGACGTATATATCGTGTTTTTGACGGTGAAGACAATGCTTACTGGCTTTGGGGCGCGTTAGGATTGTGTTCGCGCAATAGGCGCTTTACAAGGTGACGCATGGGGCGTGTCAACCTGTCCAGTACATCGTAAGTAATAAATATAAATGCACCGGCTGTGCCGTAGCGCTTCTTCAGGTAGATTTTCATGCCTGCGCTGTAGCACTGGCCACGGAACGAATGGTCTGTAAAAGTGCCGCCCGCCTCATGGAAGTAATGTGCCGTTGGGAGGTGATAGGACAAGATTCCCATCTCACGCGCCCGGAACTGCAGGTCCGTTTCCTCAAAGTACAGAAAGAACTGCTCGTCAAAGCCTCCCAAGGCTTCGTAGTGCTCACGGCTGATGAAAAGCAGGCTTCCCGAGACATGATCGACTTGTGTGGGGGCGATTAGTGTTTGTTTGCTACGTAATAGCCTACCTAAGCCTACTGCCTTGAGCAGCAGGGTGTAACAGTTTGGGAAGCGCTCGAAAGCAAAATCAGGTTGCCCTTTTATACCTAAAGCCGAGCCACCCAGAATAGGGACGGGCGAGTTCGGGTAGGTCTCCAGGAACTGCGCAAAGATGCTCAGCACATCGGTTTGTAGCCTGGCATCAGGATTGATCAGCAAAATATTAGGGGCATGCGTGTGCGCTACACCTATGTTGCAAGCCTTGCCAAAGCCATGATTGTTATTGGTTTGGAGGATATGAACATCGGGATGCTGTTGGGCAATCAGGCTGCAGCTTTGGTCTGTAGAGGCGTTGTCTACAACAGTGATCGTGTAGCAGTGTTTAGTGCTGAATTGCTTAATACTGTTGATGGTATCAACAATTTTTTTGCCACCATTGTAGTTAACCAGAATGAAGTCGACCCAAGGTGCAGACTGAACGACGTGATTCATGGTTAGCTAAGCCCGCTTCAAAACTGCTTTCACTATGTAGTGAAGCATTAGAGAGCTAGATTGTACAACGGACAGTTTCAGGTGGTGTCGATAGATCTGCCATGTCCACTGCAAGGATTTGATTTTATTACCGGATAGGCTGCCAGCGCTAACTCTGTAGGCGGCTAATACTTCCTGTAGACCATACGCGCGTCCTGCTTTGCGTACAATTTCCAACCACATTAGATAATCTTCATGTCTAATTGGTTTTTGATATATTTTCCCTATTTTCTGGCAGTCATACATTCCGGTCAGATTACCTATCGAATTTCCCTTAAGAAGGTTTGAATAATCGACCCAGCGCGGAGGGGTTGTGCTGCTTTGCCATTGTGGTGCTTGGTGAAAGCGATAGTACGCGGTCATGGACACCGCGGCATTGTTCTCCTGCATTGCAGTTAACTGACGGCTTAGCTTCTGAGGCAGCCACAGGTCATCAGCGTCCAGGAATGCGATGTATTGGCCTTGAGCAGCAGCAATACCAGCATTGCGGGCGGCTGCAACGCCTTGGTTGCGGGGTTGCTGGATGAGCGTGATACGGGGATCCTTCTGAGCGTACTCGGTAACTATATTGGCGGTGCTGTCATTTGAGCCGTCATCAACAACGAGTAACTCCCAGTATGGGTAATCTTGCTGACATACAGAGGCGAGAGAGTCGGGTAGGGTGTTGGCAGCGTTATAGGCTGGCATTACTACGCTGACAAATATGGGGTTTGGGGCGCTCATAGGAGGAGACAAAGGCGCGAGGGCGGTCTGCGAAAGAGGGATAGGTGGAGCCGTGATTCGGATTGACACAGCATAAGGGGAAAGTGGTGCTTCAAGACGAGCACGGTGTGTCTTGGATAGGCTCGAATTAAACTGCGTTTAATGCTTGTGGGCAGATATGGTTGAGGTCTCCGGTTCAATGTTTGTAATAACGCCAAGAGTACCTGCCCTTGGTGATTCGATTCTATCATCAAGTGGTTTGATGTTTGGGGCCGACATAGTCTAGAACACTGAGTGATCGTGCTACAGAGCGACGGTTAAAAGTTTGATGCGATAGTTAGGTAGGATTTATTGCTGACGTGTTTGGTATGTGAGCTTTATAAGGAATAGATACCTCTTGTTGTTGGCGGTCGTAAGATGGGTCTATTAACCGTGTAAAGTGATATGAACTAGGGGCCACTGTAACTGCTAATGGAGTGGCCCCCAATTTTGATGCATTAAGGGAGTTTCATGAAGGTTCTGACGGTTTTTGGTACTCGACCAGAAGCAATAAAAATGGCACCTTTAGTCCGGGAGCTGGCAGGCCGCACAGGCATTGACGCCCGAGTATGTGTAACCGCACAGCACAGGCAGATGCTGGATCAGGTTCTGCAACTGTTTGATCTGAAGCCAGACTTTGATTTGAACATCATGAAGCCAGGGCAAGACCTGGGAGGAATTACGGGCGCTATCTTGGCTGGGCTGAACGATGTGTTTACACAATTCAAGCCTGACTTATTGTTAGTGCATGGGGATACGGCGACCACCTTTGCTGCAGCGTTGGCCGCGTACTACCACCAGATTCCTGTGGGACATGTTGAGGCGGGTTTGCGTACTGGGGATATTTATTCGCCATGGCCAGAGGAAGGAAACCGACGTTTGACTGGCGTACTGACCTGTATGCATTTTGCGCCCACGGAGCAATCTCGGCAGAACTTGCTGCGAGAGGGAGTGGCAGCAGAGACGATTGTCGTTACGGGGAATACAGTTATCGATGCTCTTTTGTCTGTTGTGAAAAAAATTCGAGCAGATGACTCTTTATTGCAAGACTTGACGCAGCGCTTTCCTTTCCTGGACGAGACTCGTCGAATGGTTTTGATTACTGGGCATCGACGTGAGAGCTTTGGCGGAGGTTTTGAACGTATTTGCCAGAGTATACGTGCGAGTGCTGAGACCTTCCCGAACGTGGACTTTGTTTACCCGGTTCATTTAAATCCCAACGTACAGGAACCTGTTGCTCGTTTGTTAAGTGATGTTCCAAATGTGTATTTATTAGAGCCACAAGACTACTTGCCTTTTGTGTATCTTATGAACCGTTCACACATTATTTTAACGGATTCTGGTGGTATTCAAGAAGAGGCTCCTTCTTTAGGTAAACCTGTTTTAGTAATGAGAGAAACTACAGAAAGGCCCGAAGCAGTGAGCGCAGGAACAGTAAAACTGGTTGGAACTTCCCCCGAATTAATTTGCGCTGAATTGGCGAATTTACTTAACGATTCTATTGCTTATGAGGCAATGAGTTATGCTCACAATCCATACGGTGATGGGGACTCTTGCAAACGCATTGTCGATTATTTGTGTAAACGTCTTTAAAAGTCATGTAACTCTCTAATGGGCAGTGGGTTTAAAATATGCTTAATAAAATAAAGCCATTTTTGGGCGTTATATACCGGAAATTACCATGGAGGCTGCAACAGAAGTTGTTGCCAGTAAAACGTCTTTTATTGAAGCAAGGACCTCGTCGAAGTAACGAAGATATTATTTCCTTACCGAATGATATGAGTTGGTTTCAGTTTGAGACTAATGTGTTGGCTTTTCGTGATGAATATAAAGGGGTGTTTATCCAATCGATTGTTATTGATTGGAATGTTCCTTTATATCAACGCCCTCAACACATAGCCAAGGCG
>SMEP01000300.1_pt1 | contig 19844 bp, 17 predicted proteins | sample 2456231 | NCBI WGS metagenome assembly SMEP01 (sample SAMN10132595, study PRJNA489261) | soil metagenome | isolation source: day1 control-silty clay loam soil ammended with raw manure from dairy cow... | place: USA | collected 2015-05-15
CTTGCTCGCCGCACTGGCGTACATCGTGCTGTCGATCTCGCTCTGGCGTCCATTGACTCGCGGCAGCACCCGAACCGTACTGAACGCCCCCAGCCGGGTAGCCTTGCTCTGCGCCATCATTGTGCACGGAGCGGGCCTGCTGCTGACAATTGTGCTGCCCCAGGGGCTGCATCTGAGCTGGGCCTTGGCCCTGTCGGCGGCAATCTGGCTGGGCATGGTGGTGTTCTGGTTTCAAAGCCTGTATCTGCGTCTGGACAGCCTGCTGCTCATTCTACTGCCTGCAGCCACAATCGTCAGCTTACTGGCCATGGCCTTTCCTGAAGGCCATGTCGTTAACCATGTCGGCAATGAATGGCTGCGTATCCATTTGCTGATTGCGCTGGTCGCCTACGGGCTAAGCACCGTCGCAGCCCTGCACGCTATTTTGATGACAGCGCTGGATCGCCAGTTGCACCGCCCTATTCTTCATCAGGAACAACGCGGTTTACTTAGCCGTGTACTGGATACCATGCCGCCCCTGCTGGTACAGGAAGAACTGCTGTTCCGCCTGATCCGTGTCTCGTTCGTGATTCTGACCTTCACGATTCTGAGCGGTGCCGCCGTGTCGCTGGCTATAGACGGAAAATTTTTACCTGCTGACCACAAAACTGTCTTTACCTTGCTATCCTGGGTTACATTTGGTGGCTTATTATGGGGACGGAAACAGTACGGCTGGCGTGGCCGCATTGCTTTGCGCTGGACGCTGGCCGGCTTTGCCTTCCTGTTGCTCGCCTATACAGGCAGCCATTTTGTACTAGATGTCATCTTGCAACGAGGAAAAAGTGGGTAAAGTCTTATTTTGGGTTGTCGCCATACTGGTGGGCATGATCATTGCCCGCATCGTGTCGCAAAACAAGGCCCGCAAACGTAACCCACCGAACCCGACCTTGCGCCCGGCGCGTAAGCAAGGGAGCGCCGAGGAAATGGTCCGTTGCGCACATTGCGGTATTTTTTTGCCGCGCTCTGAGGCCTTGATGAGCAATCATCACACGTGGTGCAGCCTGGAACACGCCAAGCGCGGCCCGCGTAGCTAAGCCCATGGCCCGCATGCACCACGCCTATGACCTGGACCGCCAGGGTTGGCTCAAACCCCACGCCAATGTCCTGCGCGCCTTGTCGCCCAATCAGGATGACCGTCCCGAAGGCAATCATCCGACCTTACTGGTGCTGCACAATATCAGCCTGCCGCCGCAAGAGTTTGGTGGACCATACATTCGTGACTTCTTCCAGAACCAGCTGGATATCGACGCCCACCCCTGGTTTGAGAACATCCGCGACCTGAAGGTATCGGCTCACTTTCTGATCCAGCGCACGGGGCACATCATTCAATTCGTTCCGACCACGCGCCGTGCCTGGCACGCGGGGGTGTCTCAATTTGACGGTCGGGAACGCTGCAATGACTTCTCTATCGGCATTGAACTGGAAGGTAGCGATTTTGAGCCCTTTACGGAAGCGCAATATCGGGAGCTGTCCCGCTTAAGCCGCGCTTTGCGCATGCGCCACGATTTACGGGCGGTACGCGGCCACGAGCATATTGCCCCTGGGCGCAAGTCAGACCCAGGACCATTCTTTGATTGGAAACGAGTAAAACGGGAACATGGCTGGGCTAAAGAAACCCTGCCTGAGCAAGAACTGGAGCCAAGGCCCGAACAAGCACCCGGTCAAGGCCGATAAAGTAGCTCAGGGCTAATATCGGCCAACGTATTACAACCCGTTAGTGCCATCGCCACTTCCAGTTCCGCCCGCAAAATATGCAGGACATGCGCAACGCCTGCCGCTCCTGCTGCAGCCAGGCCGTAAATATAAGGACGGCCAATCATCACGGCTGTCGCGCCTAGCGCCAATGCCTTGAGCACATCTGTGCCGCGTCGGATCCCGCCATCCATCAATACCGGCACCCTGCCCTGCACGACCTGACACACCTGTGCCAGCACGTCCACAGAAGCAGGAGCCCCATCCAACGTGCGTCCGCCGTGGTTCGACACCACGATTCCGGCAACGCCCACATCCAAAGCCCGCTGCGCGTCGATGGGCCGCATGATTCCCTTCACCCAGACAGGCATCGGACTGTTCTGTAGCAGCCAAGCCAAATCGTCCCAAGTGGGGGCCCTATCCAACAAGCCGCTACTAAATAAGGGACTGGTGCCCGCAGCACCCAACACGCCCTGTGGCGCACTGGCACCACGTAAATTCACGGCCTCTACTTCTGCGGGCAAGGTAAAACCTGCGCGCTGCTCCTGGTTACGTACACCGTTCACCGCTGCATCGACCGTCAACATCAAGGCGGCATAGCCCGCCGTCTTAAGGCGTCCCAACAGATCTAAGGTAAACGCGCGATCTGCTTGCCAGTACCACTGTGCCCACAAAGGGGCATGGGCCTGTGCCGCAATATCTTCAAAAGCATGACTGGCTTGCAGACTGATCACGCTGGTCGCCCCCATCGCACCGGCCCCCAGAACACTGGCCAACTCACCTTGAGGATGAGCCAGGCGCTGGTAAGCAACAGGCGCTAACAGAATCGGATAGTCCATTGCTTGCCCTAATAGGCTCAAACGGGTCGACGGCTGATCAAATCGGCTCAATGCCGCAGGCCATAGCCCCCAACGCCCAAAACTAGCCAAATTATCCCGTAGCGTCAGTTCATCCGCCGCAGCCGCACTGAAATACGCCCAATCCTGCGCACGCATCCGCTGACGAGCGTATGGCTCGTAGTCTGTCAGACAGGCGATCTCAGCAGGAATGCTGTTTAAAGGGGGTAGTCGTTCTTGAGACATGGTCAATCAAGCTCCAGGCGATCAGACATCGCTCCATTCACGCAGCAAATTATGATAAATCCCCGTCAGGCGTGACAGCTCCTGCCCATCGGCATTATGTTTGGCCAGCTGCTGAATGCTCTGGTCCAGCTCCCACAGCAATTTGCGCTGATGGGCATGGCGCACCATGCTTTGCGTCCAGAAGAAGGACGCGTAGCGGGTTCCTTTTGTGACAGGTTGGACTCGATGCAAGCTAGTACCGGGGTACACCACCATATGCCCCGCAGGCAGCTTGATCGACTGCGTGCCATAGACGTCTTCGATGATCAGCTCGCCGCCTTCATATTCATCGGGATCACTGAAGAACAAGGTAGTGGAGACATCAGTGCGCAAACGCTGGGCCGTGCCAGGAACGGTAAAAATCGCATTGTCGATATGGTTCCCGTACTCCCCTCCACCCTCATAGCGATTAAAACGCGGCGGCAACATACGCAGCGGTAACGCCGCGGCGATGAAACCACTGTGCTGCCCCAATACATGCATCAGGAACTCCCCCATTTGACGGGCCACGGTGGTATCTAGAGGCAATTGCAAATTGCGCTTGCTGCTCTGAGCCAAGTAACCCGCCGTCGTGCGCCCGTCCTCCCACTGTGCCTGCTCCAGGGCCTGGCGACAGTCGCGCAACTGCTCAGCATTCAGAACGTCAGGGATAGTAATCAGCATGGAACACCTGCTAAGGCAAAAGGAAACAGTAGGCGGCGCAAGAAACAGACAGGCCGCCCCAAAAGGCGGCCCATCTGACTTTACACGACAAGACGCAACTTACTCGAAGCGGTAAGAGGCATTGAACATGTAAGAGCGGCCTGGGCCTACGTTGGCAAACACGCCAACGTGAGAGGCATCATACATGCGCACATTGCTGATGTTGTTCACATTGAGCTGGAAGGACACGTTCTTGTTCAAGTCGTAGCGCGCCATCGCGTCGTAACGCCAGTAGGACGGCAGCTTCAGCTCATTGGCATCATCTACAAAGCGCTTCCCCACCAAGGTAGCGCCAGCACCCAAGGTCAACTCTGGCAATACTTTATAGGTCGTCCAAACGTTGAAGCTCTGTTTAGAGATGAACTTCATTTGGTTGCCGTCAAAGACATTGGTACCGTTACGGTACTTTTTAATCTTCGGATCCAAATAGGTGTAACCCGCCCACAGATTCCACTTGGATGTAATGGCACCGGCAGCGCCCAACTCAAGACCACGCACACGGTTGCTACCGCTCAAGGAGACATCACCTGTCAACGGATCGGTAGATCGTGCATCTTTCTTGTCGGTCTGGAACACTGCTGCCGTCAACGACAACTTCTCATCGGCGATATCCCACTTGGTGCCCAGTTCCCAACTGTAGCTGCGCTCTGGTTTCAGTTCACGGATCGCGGCACCGCCCGCTGGGCCGTCTGCACCACCGGCCTGCCCCAGGTTTTCACCCGTTGGGTTGGAGGAAGTGCCATAGCTCAAGTAGATAGAACCATTACGAGCGGGTTTGTAAACCACACCCAGCTGGTAATTCCACATATCGTCTTTACGCGAATCTTTGGTGTTATCGACTTCAAAACGGTCAAAGCGCACACCACCATTCACCATCCACTGATCATTCAGGGTCAACGTATCAAAGACATAGAGCGAACGAGTCTTGATATCGCCTGTCTTGGTCTTGGGACCGTATTGCAGCGAATAGTTGTATTGACGATTAGGGTCCGGATTGTAGAAAGAGTCCGTCTCGCGGCCTGGGCCGCCCGTCATTGTCTTGTTGTGGATTTCTTCTTTGCTGATCTCCACACCAGCGACGATATCGTGCTTGAGCCAGCCGGTATTGAAGCTGCCGAAGACATCGGTCTGGTTCAGCAAAGATTCAGACACCCGATAGTTGGTGCGATCATCACGACGGAACTGCAGACCTGTACCTTCTGTAGCGCAAGCTCCACCCGAGGTCGCCGTGCAATTGTCAAAAGACGGGCGAGTCATCAGGTAGTGATTCAAAGTCTTGCTGTATCGCGTCACGTTACGAACCGTGAAGCGGTCATTCACGTCGTGCTCGACGCTGGCGGTTGCGGTATCTGCCGTGTATTTACGGAAGTCCACATTGTGACGACCGTAAAAGGTGTCACGGTCCGCTTCCAAGGGAGTGACACGATCCGGATTGGCCGCATTCTTGAATGGGAAGCCCAGATCCGGCATGTCCTTGTTTTCAAGACGGGAGTAGGACAGGGTCACACGAGTAGGTGTGCCCAAGCCAAAAGCGATGGAAGGCGCGATGCCCCAACGATCAATCTCCACCCCATCACGACCGGCAACATCGCCGCCCATACGCATCAAATTCAGACGGATCGCGCCGGTATCCGAGAAAGCGTAGTTGCCGTCAGCGGTCAAGCGATATTGGTCAGATGTGCCGTAACCTGCTTCCACTTGGAAGAAATCTTTCAACTTGGGGGACTTGGTCACCAGATTTAAGCTACCACCGGTACCGCCACGGCCCGTGTAAGCCGAGCTGGGGCCTTTCAACACTTCAACCGATTCCAGGTTGAAGGTCTCGTGCGAACCGCGCGAGTAATCACGTACGCCATCGATAAAAATGTCGGTACTGGCTTCGTAACCACGGATAAAGGGTCGATCCCCCATGGGGGTGCCACCTTCGCCCGAGCCCAGCGTAATACCTGGAGTAGTACGCAACACATCTTGCAAGGAGGTTGCGCCACGATCCTTGATCACCTCTTCAGGGATCACGGTGATGGAACGCGGTGTGTTGAGCAGCGTTTCGGAAAACTTCACAGATTGCGCTTTATGCGCTTGGAAGCCATCAATGCCGTTGGTATCTGTCGTGCCTTGGACTTTGATCGACTGCAGCTCGGTCACGCCTGCGTTGGCGGTTTGAGCAAAAGCAGGAGTTGTAAGGGCAGCAAACAGTGCGGCAGATAAAACCGTCTCGGCGAACCGACGAGGCGGCAGGGCGGAAACAAACGACATCACCAGCTCCAAATGGTAGGTATCACTTTTCAAGGCAGGGCGATTGAATCAGGCACGATCGCTCGCGTTAGCGGTGTTTCGCTGCCGAATAAGTGCTTTTAATAGGATCCCGTAATATCAATCATTCTTATTATGAAGTCTATCCAAATCTTACGATTTGCTGAAATTCAGTTAAAAAACAGCTTGTTTTCACCTCTAGTGTGGCGCGCAAGCATCGTATTACGATCAATTCTCATTAAGATAGACAAAGAATAAAAAATCGCTTAGCTATTACGATTTGACCATTTCGCTATCTACTCGCTTCTTCCTCCAATAGCCTGTCAATAGACGCAAAAAAGCCTTGATCTTACAAAATAAGAACAAGGCCAAGAAACTGACAGTTTGCTGACTCTGCTATTGAGCAGAGTCAGCCACGTTCAGATTTACAGATTCAACAGCAAACGGTTCACGCGCTTCACGAAGCTGGCAGGATCTTGCAATGCGGCCCCTTCGGCCAGCATGGCTTGTTCCAGCAGCAATTGAGCCCATTCACCAAAGGTTTCGTCATCAGCGGCTTGTACCTTGGCGATCAAAGCATGTTCCGGGTTGATTTCCAAAATTGGTTTAACCTCGGGCGCTTCCTGACCAGCGGCTTGCAGCATACGCAGCAAGTGCGGGCTCAGTTCGTTGGCATCGACCACCACGCAAGCGGGGGAATCGACCAGACGTGCGGTAATGCGCACTTCTTTAACCTTCTCACCCAACGTGGTCTGCAAGCGCTCGACCAGAGGTTTGAAGGTTTCAGCCACTTCGGCCTGATGTTTCTTTTCTTCCTCGTCTGCCAGTTCGTCCAGATCCAGCCCGCCCTTGGCAACAGAGACCAGTTGCTTGCCTTCGAATTCGCGCAGGTAGGACAGCATCCATTCGTCCACGCGATCAGACATCAGCAGGACTTCGATGCCTTTCTTGCGGAACACTTCCAGATGTGGGCTGTTGGAAGCCGCCGCAAAGGTGTCAGCCGTGACGTAGTAAATCTTGTCCTGGCCTTCTTTCATGCGGCCAATGTAATCGGCCAGAGACACGGTCTGGGCCGAACCTTCCTGATTGGTGGAAGCAAAACGCAACAGCGCAGCGATACGGGCCTGATTGCCCATGTCTTCCCCTGCACCTTCTTTCAACACCTGACCAAACTGGTTCCAGAATTCGGCGTATTGCTCGGGCTGGTTCTCGGCCAGATCTTCCAGCAAGGACAGAATGCGCTTGGCACTGCCTTCACGGATCGCACGCACATCGCGGCTTTCTTGCAGAATTTCACGCGAGACGTTCAAGGGCAGGTCTGCCGAGTCGATCACGCCACGCACAAAGCGCAGGTAAGCGGGCAGCAGTTGCTCGGCGTCGTCCATGATGAACACGCGTTTAACGTACAGCTTCACACCACGACGGGCATCGCGATCCCACAGGTCAAACGGAGCCTGCTTGGGTACGAACAGCAGCTGGGTATATTCGCTACGGCCTTCTACCCGGTTATGCGTCCAGGCCAGAGGGTTCTCGTAATCGTGAGCGATGTGTTTGTAGAACTCTTGGTATTGCTCGTCGGTGATTTCCGACTTGGAACGCGTCCACAAGGCGCTAGCCTGGTTAATGCTTTCCCATTCGTCTTGCATAACTTGTTGCTGTTTTTCCTCGTCCCACTCTTCTTTGCGCATTTGCACGGGTAAAGAGATGTGGTCGGAATAGCGGCGCAGCACATTACGCAAGCGCCAGCCGTCCAGAAAATCGTCCTCGCCTTCGCGCAGGTGCAGAGTAATGGTGGTACCGCGCTCGGCTTTTTCAGCAGCAGCAATGGTGAACTCGCCTTCACCGGCCGACTCCCACAGCACCGCTTCCTGATCCTGACCGGCACGACGTGTCAGCACCGATACTTTGTCAGCGACGATAAAGGAGGAGTAAAAGCCCACGCCAAACTGACCAATAAGCTGAGTGTCTCTTTGCTTGTCGCCCGTCAGTTGGGAGAAAAATTCTTTGGTGCCTGAGCGCGCGATGGTGCCCAGGTTGGCAATGGCTTCATCACGCGACATGCCAATACCATTGTCAGACAGCGTGATCGTGCGCTGTTCTTTATTGAACTCCACACGGATACGCATTTCTGGATCGCCTTCCAGCAGGGCTGGATTGTCGATGGCCTCAAAGCGCAGTTTGTCGCAGGCATCCGACGCATTGGATACCAGCTCACGCAGGAAAATCTCCTTGTTGCTGTACAAGGAGTGAATCATCAAATGCAGTAATTGTTTGACTTCAGCCTGAAAACCCAAGGTTTCGGACGTATTCGCAGTGTCAGTCTGGCTCATGGTGAAAATGCAAAAAAATGGGTTAATTGCCGCGCGCTTGAACGCGCCCTATTGCAGACAGATAGGGACGGCCCGCAATATTTCAAGAGAGCAGTCAGGCAGCCGGGCCTGATGTCAGGGCAATAACCCCGCTGATCATGACGACACAACCGAGCAAACTCCAGATATTGGCTTTCTCGCGCAGCACAATCATGCCCAATAAGGTACCAGCCATCATGGACATCTCACGGGCCGGCGCCACCATGGACAAAGGCGCACCCAGGCTTAATGCCTGCAAGACCAAGATATAAGACAGGGGGGACAGCAAGCCCACAGCAGCCGCCAACTTCCAGTAGGGTTTAAGTTTGACGAAGCCTTCCCGCCCACGTCGGGCAATAAAGGGTGTCAACATCCCCAGGCGCAGCACATTGCTGAACCAGTCCAGTAAAAAAGGAGAGATCAGCAGCACTTTGACACCATAGGCATCGACCACGGTATAGGCTGCAATCAAAATACCGGTCTGCATACCCCAGCGCACGCCCGTCAAGGCCGCAGGACTGAAGAAACGGCGCAGGTGGCCTTGGGTGGCAATCAGCAAGATGCCCATCACCACCAACAAAATGCCCAAGATGCCCAAGGGACGCACCGGCTCGCCCAGCAGGATAAAAGCGCCGATAGAGGACAGCATGGGGCCCGTGCCGCGTGCTATCGGATACACCACCGACAAATCCGCAACCTGATAGCCTTTTTGCAGGCTCAGGCTATAGCCCATATGCAGCAAGGCGCTGAGCAGCACACAGGTAATGGTCTCGCTGGTCCAGGGCATATTGCCTTGGGTAAAGACCACCCACAGCATGATGGGGAAGTAAAACAGGATGGCGAAAAAAGAGTAGGCAAACACAAAATGCGCCCCGGCCATCGCCGCCCGTTTAGAGAGCAAATTCCAACCCGCATGAATGAACGCAGCACACACCACCAACAACAAAGCGGTCCAGGACATGAGGGTTTCCATCAGCAAATAGCAAAAGAAAAACTATACGCCCCCCTCATGGGCGAGGCCAGCCAATCACGCCCCTTGCAACGTCCCATGACAAATAAGAGACAGTGCGGGAGCACTGAAGCCCACGGTATGATGCTAGCCACCTATTCTGATATGGAGCCGACCATGAGCACCCTGCTGTATGTTGATTTTCCTTACTCCGGCCCTTGGGGGGCAGACATGACTGCAGCCATGCACGAATTGGCGCAATCCATCTCCCTGGAACCCGGTTTGATCTGGAAAATCTGGACGGAAAATCAGGAGCAATCCAAAGCAGGTGGCGTCTATCTATTCAGCGATCAGGCCAGCGCTCAGGACTATCTGGACATGCATAGCAAGCGCCTCAACAGCTTTGGCATCACAGGTATAGATGCTCGGTTTTTTGATGTTAACCAGCCGCTGACAGAAATTAACTCTGGCCCCTTGTCGACCAGATAAAACACAGTAAAAATACAAAAAAAGCCGCCTGCACATCAGCAGGCGGCCAACACAACACGACTTAGGCTGTCAGCTCAACGGCCTTGAAATCCACAGGAACGTCCAGCGCATTGTTGATGTAGTTGGTGAACAGGTTCAAAGCGGTTACGCCGACCAGTTCAACAACCTCACCTTCAGAGAAACCGGCATCACGCACGGCTTGCACATCAGCAGCCGACACTTGCCCACGCTGATCCACCAGCTTGAGCACAAATTTCAACGCTGCGGCGGTACGCGGGTCATCGGACTGACCACGCTGGGCCTGGGCCAGGATCTCTGGGCTCAAACCGGCCTTGGCACCGAGCACATTGTGAGCCGCCAGGCAGTATTCGCAACGGTTACGGTCGGCTATGGCAATCGCCAATTGCTCCCCCAGTTTGGCGCCCAACTGGCCGCCAGCAAAGGCCCCGAAGGAGCCCCACATGCTGCACAAGGCTGCTGGCGAATTGGACACCATACGGAACATAGCAGGCACGCTACCACCAAACGCTTTTTGAATTTCCTGCAAAGCAGGCTGGCTGGCGGCGGGAGCTTGAGCAACTTCAGGCAAAGTAAGACGGGACATGGTGATCTCCTGTGGAAGTAGGCCGAAGATTAGTCCCGACAACTTACCTTTTCATCCAGATAAGGATGTTTCATGAACCTGGATCGCCTCTCCCTGCTGCTGGAACAATTCCGTGTCCGAGCCCATTTGTTCTACAACGGCTCCTTGTGCGGCGTGACCCGGTTTGCAGCCCAACCTGGACGGGCCTTTCTACACATTTTGCGACATGGCCAGCTAAGCGTGCGGCACGACCCACGTGACCCGGTGCCTGAAATTCTGACGATTGATCGCCCCAGCCTGTTGTTTTATCCCCGGCCGCTGGAACATGCTTTTTACGATCTACCCAATGAAGGCTCAGACTTCACCTGCGCTACGCTGGATTTTGACGGCGGGGAGCACCATCCGCTGGCCCGTTCTCTGCCGGATCTGATTATTGTTCCCCTAGACGAGGCGGCAGGGCTGGAACAGGCGCTGGGCCTGCTCTTTGCAGAAACGGAGTCTGTACGCTGCGGCCATCGTTTGCTGGCAGATCGTCTGTTCGAGATCGTGCTGTTGCAATTGCTGCGCTGGCTGTTTGACCACCCAGACCGTTGCAACATCCCGGTGGGCTTGTTCCGAGGGCTATCGCATCCACCCGTTGCACGCGCTTTGCTGGCGATTCAAGCCGACCCAGGCCGGGATTGGACGGTGCAATTGCTGGCTCAGCAAGCCAGGCTGTCACGCAGCGCTTTTGCAGTGCAGTTCAAACAATGGGTAGGCGACACGCCAGCAGATTATCTGGCCCAATGGCGCTTGTCCCTGGCCTGCCAAAGGCTGGTTCAAGGCCAATCGGCTAAACGCATTGCCTTGGATCTGGGTTATGCAAACCCTTCCGCCCTATCGCGTCTGTTTCGCCAACGCACGGGCCAGTCCATGCGGGAATGGCTGGCCGGGCGCCAATCAGAGTAGACGTCCCTGCTCCAACACTGCCAGAAAATTCACCAAGGCTGGGTTGGAATTGTCAGACACATAGGCACTCATCAACTCGGCCGCAATATCATCCGCGTCCAGTAAAGGCAGATACACCAAGGTATCGGTGCGCAAACGCGCTAAAGACGCCGGCACGATGGCCGGGGCGATACCGGCCTCGACCATGATCAGCACCGTTGGCACCATGCTTTCCTGCACAAAGCGCGGCAAGCAACCCGAACGCTGCAAGAGCCGCTGCTGAAGCAGGTGAAAGTAGCGCGACTGCTGCCGTGAATAAGCCACCATCTCGTAGGAAAATGCCTGAAATAAGGTCAAGCCCTGACTATGCTCCTGAGCACGTGGATCATCACGCCTAAGCACAAACATCATGGGTTCGGACTCCACCAGCTGAGGATTCAGATCCGGCACCGCAAAAGAAGGACGGATCAAGGCCACATCCACCCGGCGCTCGTACAAGGCAGCCGGCATATCGCTGGAGTTCATTTCGTAGACCTGCATATCTACTTGCGGGAAATCCTGGCGAAAACGGTACAAATGCCTGGATACTCCGGCGTAAGCGCTGCTGGGAGTCAGGGCAATGCGCAACATACCGGTTTCCCCTCGGTGTACTTGCTGCACCGCTTGCACCGTTTGCTCCAATTCCGTACCAATCAGGCGTAAACGCCGTTGCAACTCGGCCCCCGCCGCCGTCAATTGCACGCTGCGCGTGGTGCGGATGAACAAACTGGCCCCTACCTGCTCTTCCAGCCTGCGTATGGCTTGACTCAAAGGCGGCTGAGTCATGAACAAGCGCTGGGCCGCTCGGCCAAAGTGCAGCTCTTCCGCCAGGATCAGGAACATCTCGCTTAATTTGGAGTCCAGCATACGCCCGCCAATTAGGTCTAAAAATGAATTAATAACAGATATTTTTAATATTAGACAACTTAATAAGCCCTATCTACTATCCATCCTGACACTTATCAAAAAACAGGGCCATACTGCACGTCACTGCGAAAGTTGGCCCACCGCAGGAGATAAACATGACGGTATTCAAGCATCGCGCCCCTTTACTGAGCGGCCTGCTGGCATTAACTTTCGTTTGTAGTGCCTTACGCTGCCGGTGGTAGCTCCGACACCCGCTCGCGTATGCTGGCTCAAAAAATGAGTGATAGCCTGGGCGTGACCATTGTGGTGGAAAACAAACCGGGTGCCAGCGGCAATATCGGCACCAGCATGATTGCCCGCGCCAAGCCCAATGGCTACACCATCGGTCTGGGTAACTTTGGCCCCATGTCGGTCAACAAAGCCCTGTACGGTAGCAACCTGCCCTTTGATCCTGAGCAGGATTTACAGCCCATCGCCTTGATCGAGCGCGGTGCCATGGCTCTGGGCGTGAACAGTAACTCCGCCTACCAATCCTTGGCTGATCTGGTGGCTGACGGCAAAAACAACCCCAACAAGCTGGACTACGCCTCTACCGGCGCGGGTGGTGCTTCGCACTTGCTGACCGAGCAGTTCAAGGCCACATCCGGCTTTGATGCGGTTCACGTCCCTTACCGTGGTGGCGCACCCGCATCGAACGACTTGCTGGCCGGTAACATCTCCTTTTATCTGGAATTGGCCAGCCTGTTTCTGCCACACATGCAAGTCGACAATCCCCGCTTGCGTATTCTGGGCGTGACCTCCGAAGAGCGTCTGAAATCCATGCCTGACACCCCCACCTTCAAAGAACAAGGGGTGAATCTGGTGGCATCGAACTGGTTTGGCGTGATTGCGCCGGCCGGGTTGCCGGCCGATGTCCTGGAAACATTGAATAAAGCCGTTAACGACGCGCTGAACGACCCCGACTATCGCAAGATTGTGGAGTCCCAAGGTGCTGAAGTCGTCGGAGGCACTCCCGACGCATTCAGCGCGTTTGCGAAAGAAGAAACTAACCGCTGGACCGCACTGATCAAGGCACAGAACATCTCGATTCAGTAACGCCAGTTCTCGCTTATGACCGCACACCCTTCCCCCCTCGCTTTGCAGGATCAGTCCATCCAGGCCTGGTCCTGGTTGGCTGACCCGGCCACCTGTATCAGCACCGATCCCTCCGGCCCCTTGGCAGGCTTGAGTTTTGGTGTGAAAGATGTGCTGGATGTTCAAGACATGCCCACCCGCTATGGCGCGCATTTCCCCGACGCGCTACCTGCGGATCGTGATGCCGCCTGCGTCGCCCTGCTCCGCCGGGCAGGTGCTATCGCCGTGGGTAAAACAGTGACTGCAGAGTTTGCTTACGCCGCCCCTGGCCCCACCCGTAACCCGCTGAATCTGGACCATACGCCGGGCGGCTCCTCCAGTGGTTCAGCCGCTGCGGTAGCAGCAGGCATGGTCGATTTTGCATTGGGAACCCAAACGGGGGGCTCCATGATGCGCCCTGCTGCGTTTACGGGCATTCTGGGCTTCAAGCCCAGCTTTGGCGCGGTACATCGCAGCGGTCTTTTCTTGCTGTGCGACAGCCTGGACACTATTGGCTACTTCAGCCGAGACCTCTCGGTCTTACGGCGTGTTGCCACTGTGCTGCAAGGCTTGCCCGAAGTCAGTGTCCCTGGCGCACCACGTATCGGTGTTCTGGATGGTAAAGATCTGGGCCCGATCACGCCCGCTGCGCTGGCTGCCCTGGAGCAAGGCTGTCACTACCTGGAAAAACAGGGAGCACAGCTGGAGCGTCTGCCTGCGGACCCGCAGTTAAAAGAACTGCTGATCCTGCAAGGCCAGATCATGGGCTACGAAATGGCCCGCAGCCTGCTGCCGGTATGGCAAGCCAGCCCTGATGCCTTACGCCCCGTTACGGTACAAGCCATCAAGCAGGGCCTGGATATGCCCGCTGCGAACTACCACGCCTGGCAAGCACGTCGCCGCCAGCTTGAGCAGGAATGGCAGGATCGTTACGGCCATTTCGATGCCTTGATGACGCCAGCTGCCCCAGGACCTGCACCGTATGGGCTGGACAGCACGGGTTCGTCCGTTCTGAACCGCCCTTGGTCTTTGTTGGGATGGCCTACTTTAAGTCTGCCTGCACCCGAGCAAAACAGCCCACTACCCTTGGGTCTGCAACTGATTGGGCAACCGCATCAGGATGATGCCTTGCTGGATTTGGCATCATTGCTGAGCCCGGCCGCACAGACGTGAAAAGTAAAAAAAGCCAAGCGAAATCAGTGTAAACAACAACCAGAATCATTAACAAATTCTTTAAATAACAAATATTTAGGGTTGCCTTGAGTTTTCTCAACACAGCCTTGAATACTGGCTCTACAGACCTTCAGGCAGCGTACTAACATCGATAAGGTGACTTCGGTACGCTGCATCGGTATTTTGTTCTCGCACGACAATTACGCAGCGTCCGGCCCTCCTAACAATCCGGACAAGACTATGCGTCGCCCCCTCTTACTACTGCTTTCCGCTTTTTTTCTGATCTGGGCTGTGGAAGCCCTGTGGCTATCCCCTTCCCCACCAGGCGATGGCCTGTGGGTGATGCGACAAGAAGGCCTGTTGCTGACCGGGATTCTGGCGCTGGGCACCATGACAGCCATTATGGTGCTGGCCCTGCGTCCGCGCCGTCTGGAGCCTTGGCTGGGGGGCATGGACAAAGTCTACAAGCTGCATAAATGGCTAGGCGTTATCGCCATTTTGTTAAGCCTGGCGCATTGGCTTAGCAAGCAATCCAAGGGCCTGATCTCCTCAGCCATTGGCACCAGCGGCAAACTGGCTAAAGCACCTGTCCCTGAATGGGTCAGTCTGTTCAAACCCTATGCCAAAACCTTGGGCGAATGGACCTTCTACGCCCTGATCCTGATGCTGATCATCACGCTGGCGCGCCGCACAATTTCCTATAAAAAATGGTACAGCCTGCACCGCCTGATGCCGGTGGCCTATCTGATTCTGATTTTTCATGCGGTGGTCCTGACTCCCCCCGCCTACTGGAGCGGAATTGGCGGCTGGTTGCTGGCCATCAGCATGATCATTGGCACAGCCGCTGCTGGTATTCAACTGCTGCGTAACTTGAGCTCGGCCTATCCGCATACCGGTACCGTCATTTCCTGTTGCCCGCAAGGCGATGTGCTGGAGGTGCAATGTCGCATGGACCACTCCTGGCCTGGGCATCAAGCCGGGCAATTCGCCTTTTTACGTTTGAAGGGCGAGTCTGAGTCCCATCCTTTTACTCTCTCGGATGCCGACCAGGACGACCAGATTGTGCGTTTCCATATCAAGCAATTGGGCGACTGGACCCGCCGTTTACCCGAGCGTTTGCATGTCGGCCAGAACATTGAGTTGGATGGCCCGTATGGCCGCTTCACGCAACCCGAACAGGACGATGACGGTATCTATATCTGGGTAGGTGCCGGTGTAGGGGCCACCCCGTTTCTGTCCTGGTTAAGCCAGGAGCACCAGGAAGGCCACGCGCCCTACGCCTATTTGCAATATGCCTGTCAGCACAGCAACGACCCGCTGGCCCAGGCCTTGATCAAGGCCGCCGAAGAACACCCGGATGTTGATCTGGAAATCTATGCCGATGGCCGTCGCTGGACCCCCAAGGAGGTGCTGCAGCATTACCATGCCGACAAACCCATGCATGTCTGGTTCTGTGGGCCAGCCGGTATGGGCAGGCAACTGCGGCGAGAGTTAAAGCAAACGTTACCCGCAAAATCCTGGACCCTGCACAAAGAACACTTCCAGTTCCGCTAAGCTCCTGCCCGTAGAAAACGGGCCCTGTTCCCAGCAAGGAACAGGGCCCGTTTTGTTCATGTCTGCCTGACACGATCAGTCCGGATGGATAGCGCCCCCTGTAGCATTTTATGGTGCTTGAGCAGGTTATCTAAGCACTGTACAAAGAAAAAAGCGCTTCTATAACGGCCTATTTGTCCTGGCTAGGCGGCCTCGCCCCCAGCATAGAAACGAATAGAGTCACCAGATTATCTTCCATGGCGGCCCACTGCTCCGGGCTATCCAAGCCCATATTGTCGACCGCACCGTGCATGCCTTGATAGATCACCCAAGCGGTCAGATCCACATCCGCCACGGACCAGACCTTCGCTTTTTGCCCTTCGCTAAGGATTAAATACAGCGGCTCGGTCACGGTATTGCGCTCGCCTTGATAATTGCTGCGCATATGGTCTGAAAACACCAGATCGTGCATTTCCAGTGTGTCCCGATACGCCTGCACGCAGGCGCGAATCCAACAGGCCAGGCGTGCAACCCAGTCGTTATGCGGCGCTTGCTCCAGCGCACACTGAACCCGGTCATGAAACTGCTGGATGAACTGTTCGCGCAACGCGGCCAAGAGCTCTTGTTTGGAGCTGTAGTAATGGTAGAACAAACCTTTCGACATCCCCGCCCGTGCCACGATTTCATCGACCGGAGTGGCATCAAAACCTTGCTGCAGAAACAAGGTGGCGGCCGCTTCCAATAAATCTCGGCGACGAACTTCAGAGGGCTGGGTACGAGGTGTTTTGGCGACAGTCATGGGCTTCAAAGTAAGGATAAGAACCCGGTCAACAAGCTCACTGGGCATCACTGCGCTATTTTAGCCAGCCTATTTATTTTTCATTGACTGACAGTCAGTCAAAATCTTATAGTCATCGATAATAATTCTCATTTATCAACCGATATGACTCGCCGACTTGCTCTAACCATCGCCATTTATCTAGGGACTTTTATGGTCACCCTGGACATCAGCATCGTCAATCTGGCCCTGCCGCGTATCCAGCAGGCGCTGCAAACCGATATGGCCGGGCTGCAGTGGATTGTGGATGCCTACGCCCTGTGCCTGTCGGCCTTTATGCTGTCCGCCGGACTGCTGGGTGACCGCTACGGCCGCAAGAAAAGCTGGCTGCTGGGAGTGTTGGCCTTTACGGTCGGCTCCATGATGTGTGCCTTGGCAGGCTCGCTCAGTGCCCTGCTTTGGGGCCGCATTGTGCAAGGCATGGCGGGCGCCTTATTGATACCCGGTGCGCTCTCCATTCTGACGCATGCCTTTCCCGACTCTGCTCAACGTGCCCGAGTCATTGGTGGCTGGTCATCCTTCAGCGCCCTGGCCTTGGTACTGGGCCCGATTCTGGGTGGGGTGCTGGTCGATCTGGCCGACTGGCCCTCTATTTTCAGCCTGAATCTACCATTGGGTGTGTTGACAATGGGCTTGGGGATATGGGGTATTAAAGAGTCCGCCCACCCCGAACACGCTGCCTTTGACCCTATTGGCCAATTGCTCAGTGTTCTCTGGTTGGCAGCCCTGACCTATGGATTGATCTGCGCCGGAGAACAAGGCTGGTACGCCTCCGAGACGGTACGCTCTTTGGCCTTAGCCGCTGTCATCTTCTTAGCCTTTATCTATGCCCAAACGCGTGTTGCTCGCCCCCTTCTGCCCTTGAATCTGTTTCGGGATTACCGCTTCAGCACCGCGAATGTGGCCTCCTTCGTGCTAGGTTTCGCGGCCTACAGCAATGTATTTTTCCTGTCGCTGTTCTTTCAGAACGCCTTGGGCTGGAGCGCAACGCAAACCGGCTGGGGGTTGGCGCCTCAATTCATCGGCATGGCTGTACTGGCCTCGCGCTTTGGTGCGCTTAGCCAACGCTTTGGTTTGAAGATGGTGCTGACATGCGGCTTTGGCCTGATGGCAGCCGGTTCTTGGTTAATGCTGCTGCTACAACCCGGTGCCCCTTACTGGTTGGCCGGTTCTGCTCTGGCGGTACTGGGTGTGGGCATGGGCTTGGCGGTACCGGCGTGCAGCACCTTGGTCATGAATCTGGTGCCCCCTGAACGTTCCGGCATGGCGTCTGCCACCACCAATGCCATTCGCCAAACCGGCATGACGCTGGGGGTCGCCTTGCTGGCCTCCTTGATGAGCCAAGGCGCTGTCACCTCCCTATCCAGCCGCCTGGACCCCGCCCATCCCAATGTGGAGCAAGCGCATCAAATCATTACCTCCGGCCAGGTGAATCTGCCTGCCTTGGCAGACCCCTTGTTCTGGATGGATGCTGTTCAGCACGCCTGGGCCGACGGCTTCCACCGCGTCATGTTCTGGGCTGGTCTGCTGGCCGTGTTCAGCTTGGTCCTGTTGATTCGCCTGCGCTTACCGCGTGTTCAGGCGGCCCCCACCGCTGCCGTGGAGCTGCATTAACCCCTACTGTTCTGCAAGCCCAGCCTGGATTTACAATAGCGCATGGACAAATTACGACTGGATAAATGGCTCTGGGCCGCACGCTTTTACAAGACGCGCAGCCTGGCCTCCGAAGAGATCACCAAAGGGCGGGTTTTGCTGAATCAGCAAACGACCAAACCTGCCCGTGAAGTCACCGTTGGTGATCGGATTACCCTGCGCAAAGAGACTCCGGCCATGGAAGTTCAGGTAGCCGCCCTTAGCGGGGTACGCGGACCTGCTCCCGTGGCCCGCCAGCTCTACCAAGAAACGGAAACCAGCAGCGTAGCCCGTGCCCAGGCAGCGGAACAACGCCGCCTGGCTCCCGAACCTGCACTGGATTTTGATGCGGGCCGTCCTACTAAGAAAGACCGCCGCAAACTGCAGGTTTTGCGAGGTAAATAAACCGTCTCCCTCTGCACAAAACACAGTATCGATCTGGCCCCGCCAAGCTGCCCTGCTTGCCGGGGCTTTTTTCATCATTAGCTTGTCTGCCTCGGTAGAAATAACAAACGCGTCCCTCACTATTTTCTCTTCACACGTTCTTACTCCTGCACTCCGCACACAATTCTAGCCCCCTCCTTCTCTTTTGATATATCAGGCAATGGATTTATATATCAATAAAATCAAGGGTTTACACCGTTGATCACGCTCACGGCAAAACGTTATAAACCTAAAACAATTACATGTAAGCGCATTAAAAATGCGAGGAGACAGGAACATGAGAATCACGGCAGTACGCGCAATTCCTTTGAACGTGCCTTTTGAGTTCAATAGCGCCGGCATCAAAAAACCCACCAATCTGGCCATCTGTCATGTGGAAATTGAAACGGACGAAGGCATCACCGGCTATGGGCTTAGCGCCATTACCGAAGAGCACCCCGTTGCCAGCACCATCAACGATATTCTGGCTACCGACCTGATCGGGCAAGACCCCTTGAACACCGAGCGGTTGTGGGATCGCATGTACTGGAATGTGTGCCCTCGCGGCCAGACAGGCTATGCCATGCACGCGATCTCCGCACTGGACATTGCCTTGTGGGACATCAAGGGCAAAGCCCTGGGCCTGCCCGTATGGAAACTGCTGGGCGGTGCACGAGAAAAAGTCCCTGCCTATGCCACCTTTGGCTTTGCTTTCCTGCAAGAGGAAGAACTGGTCAACGTCGCCCTCGACTGTGTGGACCAAGGGTTCAAGGGCCTGAAAATGGTGGTAGGCCACCATGGTCTGCAACGTCGTGACGAGCCCCGCCCTCTGGCCGAACTGATCCGTCAGGACATGCGCCGCATGAGCCTGGTGCGCGACGCTATACCAGCCGACATTCCGCTGTATATCGACGGCAATTGCAGCCTGGACTATGTCCACGCCAAAACCATCGCCCGTCATGCTCGTGATCTGGATGTGGGCTTTTTTGAAGAGCCCATCACGCAAAACGACACCGGGCGTTTACGTGAACTACGTCAAAGCACCGGCATCACCATTGCCGCTGGTCAAAATGAAGGCCAGTCCTATCGCTTTCGCGATCTGTTGATGCAGCAAGCGGTGGAT